>Ga0268249_1000142_pt1 | contig 45576 bp, 25 predicted proteins | sample AgamicAtPe_FD_200257 | JGI IMG/M metagenome (GOLD analysis project Ga0268249, IMG submission 200257) | Agave microbial communities from Guanajuato, Mexico - At.P.e (v2) (version 3) | ecosystem: Host-associated > Plants > Phyllosphere > Phylloplane/Leaf | place: Guanajuato, Mexico | collected... | reverse complement strand
GCTGGAGTTGGCCGCGAAAAGGGACCCTCGCTCCTGGCCGGCCGATCCATCAAATGGCCCAAACTTAAACCTGGGAATCACTTTCAAGCCTCGACACTCGAGTTGTCGGCCCATTGTGCCTATCTGGCCGCCATCTCGGCCCTCGGTGGGCGCGAGCGCAAACAGGCTGCTCGCGCGGAAAACTTATCGCGGCCAAGAGTGGCGATCGTAAACTGGAGGTGAAGTGGCGTTAAATGGTTCAATTTAACGACACGAATTGAGCTTGGCCAACCATCGATCGATCGGCCTGCGCTGGCAAGTTTGGCTCGTTGGCCAGAACAAGGTTGGTTTTAATTGCCACTTGTTGTTTGCTCGCCGGCCGGCCGGCCAGCAAGCCAGCTCGAGGCTCCCCGAGCGCACTTTTGCCTTAGAGGAGGGGCCAAGTGGCAGCATCCGCGGCCAGCATCCGGCCGGAGGATTCGCGCGCCGGCCAGCAAAGCGGACGAGTGAAGCCAATAACATAATTAACAATTAGCCACTTGGCCGGCAGCCAGTGCTGCTGGGCTGGAAGCAGCCAAGTGGCCGCCAATTGTGCAATCAAGTGCAGGATTTGGTTTCTCCTCTCGCCCTGGTCGCGCTCAGTTTAGTTTGGTCCAGTTCAGTTCAATTCTGCTCGGCTCTGTTCAGTTCAGTTCAGTTCAGTCCACTTTAGTCCGGCTTAATTTGGCTGCCTCTTCCGCTGGCAATGGTGTTGCGCATTTGCATACGCAAACACGGCCACTCGAAAGCACTGGGCCCAACTCTATTGAGACGTCAGTTTCGGCCCGAACGAATCCATCATCCGGCAAGCGTTTCAGACGAAGACCTTGCGCGATCCCGGCGCCAAGCGCTCGGCTTTGCGAGTGCTAGCTTTGCTTGCGGTCGTATTGGCTGGAGCTGGAGGAGGCAAGGAACAGAGTTGCAAAGTTGAGGATGGGACGAGCGGCCAGTTTTTGGCAGACGTCGCCTTTGGAGATGTGCAAATGGCGCAAACGGCAGGTTCGTTGACTTGACAGCGGCAGAAGTAGCGGCGGCGGCAGCAGCAGCATCGGCGTGGCGACATAAGTGGCCATAAGTCGAGCTGAGAGGCGGGCGCGAGAGTTGAGTAGATCACCTGCGAGAGTCTAGCGGCGAACGGAATCCGCCCGCCAGAGGAAGGATGCGCCGGCCGAGATAAGCGGCGAGCTCCAGGTTAGCGCTCGGCGAGAGTGGACGCCTCCAGCGTCTTTCTGGCGCCATGAGTATGATGAATTGGACAGAGAATCCAATTAGGCTCGGCCGGCGGCTGAGGAGCTGGCATTAGTATTCGAGTCAGGCGAGAGAGTGGACTCGTTAGGCTCGCTCGTTACCTGCCCGCGCCCTCCGCCTCCTCCGCCGCCAGCTCGGAGCTGAAAGTTGCGGGGTCGAGAGGGATGGACGGGCAGAGAGGGAGCTGAGAGCTAAGAGTGGCGGACGGCGAGAGTAAATCACACTAAGCGGCCACAACAGGTTGCCCGCTGCTGGCCAATGTTTATCATTAATTCTTCCCTCTAAGCGCTAACTTGGACAACACTGAAAGAACAAATACTGACCCATGTTGCTCCTTTCGGCCACACTCACAATCGAAAGGCTCCATGCTACACTTACTCGCTCACTAATTTGAACCCATAGACTTTCTAGTCTACCTGCTTGCTCTCACTCGCCGACTCAAAACTCTCGCCTAAAACTCGCTAGCTAATTTGAGTGGCCGACTCCTCTTCTCCTCCTCCTCCTTCTCCTTTTACTAGCTCAACTCCGGTGTTCCTGTTTCCATCCTTGCCTGTCTGCAAGCTTGAAGCGCGACCTCCGCACCAAGCGCCACCATCTCAGCTCCTGATGAAGGGAATCAGCGGCGAGCCCTTGTCGTCGATCTGCTGGCTAATGTGGCCGTAAATGATCCAGTACATGAGGTTGAAACAGATGAAGCAGATTGGAAACACGACCCGCGAGTACTTGTCTATGGCACTCGGCGTAAGGCCGCAAATGCGAACCATATCCTCCGCTTGCTTCCCGGAACCCGACTGCTCAGCCAGCTCGAACTCTGCTCGCGGTTGGCCACTGTTGGACCTCTGTTGTTGTTGTTGCTGCTGCTGCTGTTGTCCTTGTTGCTGCTGTTGCGACTCTTGCTGGCCCGCCAGCGCAGGTGGCTTCGTCGCTTCGGAACCAAGCTCGAGCCCCAGCGAGCGGTATTGCTGCGGCTCGGACATGATCTTTATGGTTGAGCGCTGCCCGTAGCTCGGCGGCTGCCCGCCCTCCTCTAGCAGCGGACGCGCCCCCAGACCCGCCCGCTGTTTGCCAGCAGCCATGAGCTGAAAACTCCTCACCCGATTCAGTGCGCTCCCGCCCAGCGAGCGGCCAACGCTCGCCCGCGACTCCAGCCCATGGGGTTTCACGTAGTCGGGCGCCACGCCTACTGGGTTGGTCTGCTGGGCGGCGGCGGCCGCGGCTGCAGCCGAGGCAGCGGCAGCAACGCAAACCTTCTGATGGTGTTGTTGCATTTGTTTAAAATCCAACTGGCGCTTCCTCTTCATTGCAATCCTCTTTCCAATGTAACCAACACTTGCGTACTCAAGCAAGGACGCAAACACCATCACAAAACAGGTGCCCAGAAAGACGTCGATGGATTTGATGTAGGAGATTTTGGGCAAGGCTGCGTTGGTGCTGGACATTAGTGTTGTCATTGTAAGCACTGTTGTCACTCCAAGCGCAACCCGAGCCGGCGTTGCATTTCTGTGGAGCCAGAAGGAAACCCAGGAGATGATCACAATCAAGCTTGCGGGAATGTAGATTTGAATGAGATAGTAGCCCATCGAGCGGACAAAGTGGATCTCGCAATAGAGGCGAATGTAGTCGCCCGAGGAGAGGCTTTGGAGTTCGTGGCCCATTTTAAAACCTAGCACCTTGAATTGGGGAAGCTCGATTTTTCCATCCAGAGAGACCGATTCGTTTCCCTTCTCCCATCTGTAGTCAATGTCGCGCGTATTGTAACCATAGCTCTCGATTTCGATCTTGCAACGCTGCCTGTCCATTGGAAAGTATTGCAAATCCATTGGACACGAGCAGGTGACTGTGAGCCTGATTGACCTGTAAACGCGTCCATTGTGGCCAACGCGAATGAAGGTGTTCTCTGTGGTTGCCTTGTGGAAGGTTGCAGTTTTTTCGTTTGCAAAGAAAGTATCTGGAAGCCAAATCTTTTCAGCAAACTCAGCGCCAACGCAAAGCTCATCGATCTCTCCAACTGGCTTAAACTCAAGCCGTGGATCGAACCACTTTTGGCGGAAGTAAAAGTCTGTTGTGAAATCCATTTGAACTTCGCTAACTGAACTGATGCCAATTATATGGAAGCTTACGTTTACCATTGCGGGCGGCCCAGAGTAGTTTGGCCTGACTCGCTTGTCGTAACCGTGGAGGAAGAATTTCTTCAATATTTTTGTTATCTCGTGGCCGGCATTGTTGATGTTTGGATTTGGGAAGTCAGTTGTGAGCGACTGGTTGAGCACGCCCGGCTCTGGGCTCTTGGTTGGCGACGTTTGCTCCAATTGGCCTAGCAGGGGACTCTCGCTCGTCTGGAGGGTTCTTGGTTGTTTTGCGGCGGCCGTTTGCAGCTGCAGCTGCTGCTGCTGCTGTTTCCAGCCGAAAAGGGTCGAGTTTCGACTCGCCTGCTCCTGGCTGGCCTTCGTCCAGTTCCGCTCAACTCGAACGGCCAGCAGGAGCGCCAGACAGAGGGCGCCGAGCAAGGTGCGCTTCTTCCATGGCCGCACCATTGGCGCTGGCGAGCTAATTTTGGGCCGCTCGTAAAACAGTATCAGAATGGGATCATCCTCTCACTTAAAAGTCTCACTCTTTCCCTCTCACACGAAATCCGACTGGAGGCGGCCGGCATCGTTTGTTTGCAGCATAAATGCGGCGACCAGTTTGCGCGCAAACGAGAGCAAACTCGCGCTCGCTCGGCCAGCCAGCTTGGCGGCCAGCGCGCGGACGCCTCTAGGCGCTCGCAGCTACATTGTTTAGTGCGCGCGCCGCCACTGCCGCTGCCACTAGAACTGCGAGCAGACTTGCGCGCCCACCAGCTTGGCCACTCTTCTTTGCCCCGTTTTAGGCCAACTTTGAACGGGAGGAGGAGAAGGAGGAGTCACCTTGAATTGGAGGATTGCGGACGCAACTGCCAGCGCTGGATCCATCTCAAGCTTGGACGCTCCTCGTTGGTCTGTCCACTCGACTTGGCTCGCGGCCGGCCGGCTGGTGCAATTGATAGCGCGAGCAAGGCTAATTCGAGCTCCCTGATGCCAGCTAGGGCCGTCTGAAGCCAGCGAGCGGCAGCAGTTGCAGTGCCGACCTCTCGGCCGATTAATCGCTCCCTTATAGAAGGAAAGGGCGCGAGCTGGCTGGAGGCGAGCTGGCGACTGATTCAATTTCATGAAACGCGCGCTAAGTGGAGAGGCCAGCGCTGGCTCGCGGTTTGCGCCCATGGGACAAGATGGGCGAGCCATTGTTGGCCTGTTTTCGCGCCAACGCAGCGGGCGGCCCCGCACTCGCTGTCAGGGGCCGGCCAGCCCGAGCAAACTGGCTCTCTGCCGGACGCTGCGGGTCCGCCCACGAGCGCGCACTTCCGGCCTGGCTTGCCGCCAGAAGCCGAGATTGTTTGCGAGATTAAACTTGTATTCATGGCGCGCTGAAAGGATTGCAGGACGCAACCTTTGGCCGGCCGGCGCGCCGACTGGCCGCTCGCTGTCGTCGGCTGCAAGCGCGCCGGCCGCGCTCGAACGGTTTGCGTTAGGGCAGGAAGTCGGGCCGACAAATTTGGGCCCCATTCGCGCCCAGTTTGGTGGGCGGCGGCGCGCACACTCGACCGGCGAGCCCATGCGTCGGTCGGATCCTTGAAGGAGCAAGCGCAAGGAAGCCGCCAACTGTCTGGCCAAGCTCGAGGTATTTGGCCGCCAGGCGAGGGAGATTTTTGCAACTCGAGGGTGGAGTGCGCATTCGAGCACAAGGCCATCCCTTTGGGCAAACCCGAGGCCGATCGGAATGGCCGAGATTTGGCTCAAAACTAACCGGCGCAGAGGGCCAGATAAAAGGCGTTCGACTTGAGCTCCAAATTGTGGCTGCAATCGCATAGATAAGCAGAATTTTCATGTCCGCATCTATTCTTTTGACTCAACCGTTGGCAAGTTGCTTGCCGTGGCGGCGCTTGCGTCTGGCAAGCTTCGCGTGGCAAGGCGAGCAGGAAGTGGCGGCAACCAATGAGCGGGGGGCTGGAGCGTACGTGCAATCTGGCCGCGAACGGTGCCGGCCAGCGCAGAGCTCTGCGCTCAGCCAGTCTGTGTGTATGTGTGCGTGGGGCCCAGCGGTGAGTCAGAGTTTTCTACTGCCTGTGGCGCCATCTAGCGGGTTAGCCACGAGGCCACGAGAGGGCGCCCCTCTACTCGGCCAGCGGCTGGCCGATGCCAATGGGCACCTAGCGCTCCCGGCGCCGCTAGGCCCCCCCTCCCCGGACATGCGCAACGAGGGTCGGGCAGGCGCGCAGAGGTGGCGGCATCTTCAAGGAGGGACAGAGTTGGTTTTGCGACCAGGCGACAGGATCTTGGAGGAAGCGAGGCGGCGTCTGTTGGTTGGGTTGGGGAAAGAGGGAGCGAGTCTGAGTGGCTTGGAGGCTGATTGTTGGGAAAGTTTTGCATAAGCAAAGTGGTGGGAGAGCTTGAGATCTAGACGGATCGATAGGGCGGACGAGTTTGAAAGTGTCTGCGGTTTAACAATGGTGCGAATGGCAGGGGTGTAAACACAGATAGGAAACAAGCAAGCTGCAGTGAATCCTCTGTCTTGTTGTATCGCGCACTGAAGCGATGGCCAAGCAGTAATCTCGTGGAAGCGGCTCCGCTAAAAGTAAGCGTCTGCTCGGCTCCTTGCTGTTAGCCAGAAGCCAGCAGTGTTGGCCGAGTTGCTGAGAGCGGCCAAGCGGCTCAGAGTCTGACATTGACACTGGAGCGAGCGTTTCGAGCCAGATAGCGAGCGAAAGTTTGCGAGTCAGAGCGCGAGATAAGCCATCTTTGGCCGCAATCGGGCCCGATCAGGAGTAGAGGCGGCGAGGTTGGTCTGCTTGTTGCCGACAATTGTTGCAGCTGTCAGGCGAGTGGAAGGGAAGCCAGTTTAGAGGAACTCGAGGGGTCGAGTTGGGTTGCGCGCGTTCGGTGGAGTGCAAGATTTGGGTTCCTCTGGGCAGGCAGCAAAGTTTGAAGCGAGCGGGTTGAGTTGAGTGAGGCGCGCGAGACAGGCTCTCACGGCTGGCTGGCTGGCTGGTCTGGTTTGGTTGGTCCGGCGACCCCTGTTTGCGCTGGCGACTGGTTGCGGTTGACGAGCGAGAGCTGTTGAGCGCAGACGCGTTCGTCTGGCCGCTCGGGTTGGCATAGGGAGTTGATCTCTAGTTAGGCAGCGAGTCGGTTTGGAGGAAACGAGAGTGGAGGCAACAACGCGGCCGCCATTAGACAGCCGAGTGGGCTCGAGTTGAGCACTGCGAGTCATGCGGCTCGGACAACTTTGGCACCAAAACCGAGAGAGCGAAAGTGTGACCGGCGCCGGCCAGACTCGAGTTTGGTTCGAGCGGCACAGGACGGGCGCAATGAAGCAATCGCGGGGACCCGCGGGCTTCAGCGGCGCCAAGCTGGAGGCGGATGAGGAGGATGGCGAGAGTGTTGGCGGCGGCTGCCAGATGCAGCTCGAGTTGCGAGCGAGCGCGGACAGCATCACTCAGGTGCTGCAGCTGAAGGTGGAGCAGCGCGAGCATGAGCAAGTGGGCGGCCACCTGTCAATGGCTAGCAAGCGCGCACCTGGGGACCTGGCTGCGGGCGGCCAGTCGCCGCGCGGGTGCAAGGAGCAAGCATTGATCTCAGGGGAGGAACTGGAAGCAACAACAACAACAACAACAACACTGCAAGAGGCTCCAACCATCGCAATGTCAACAAGTGACACAACGAGCGCAGATGGCGGCGCCGAGATAACGGCGAACAAGTTTATCTGTCACGAGTGCGCCAGGCCGATCAGTGATAGGTACATTATGAAACTGTTTGCAAGCTCCTCCAGCGACAGCAGCAGCAGCAGCAACAGCAACAACCCAGACGACAGCTGCCGTCTCTACCATGAAACCTGCTTAAAGTGTTCAGTTTGCAGCCGCCTACTCGAAAACAGCTGCTTCGTTCGCGACTCAAAGCTCCTCTGCCCGCAAGACTACTACGAGTAAGTCCGCACCTCCTCTCGCTCTCGCCCAAAACCTTGACCTCCAACTAACAGAAGCCTCCCCCTGACCGCCTCACCTGTCCGCCAGCATTCAACAATCGGACGGGCTCGGCTTCAGGTGCGTCGCTTGTCGCTCGCCCATCGGCCTATTGGAGCTGGTGATGCGAGTTGGCTCTGTCAACTCAGTTTTTCACCTAGCCTGTTTCAACTGTTTCCTCTGCTCGCGGCCCCTGAAACGCGGCGACGGCTACTTGCTACTGGAAAATGGCCGCCCCCTCTGCACTCACCACCCGCCGCCGCAAGCCCCGCCCACCCACCACCAGAGCCCCGCCCCCCGCGCCCGCCCCTCTCCGCAGCAGCAATACTCGCTGAGCCAATATCACTGCGAAGGAAACCTAGAATCTAGCCTCAAAATGGGCCCATTTTTGCACCACCAAAGCCAACAATTAAATGTGATACCGAGAAACCAGACGATGGCGCAAAACGGAAGCGGCGCCAGCGGAAACGCGCCGGGCGAATCGCTGCTGAATGCGGGCAGGCTGATGGCGGCCGGCCTTGTTTGCGGCCAGGAAACTGCGAGCAGTGAGAGCAACGGCTACCTGAGATGCGGCCCACAGGTGGCCGCCCACTTCGGAAGCCCCGCAACGGGGCCCCCGCTGCAAAGGGGCCGCGCGCAGGCCGGCAAGCAAGCGCGCCACTCGCCCTTGTTGTCGCTGACGGATGTTGTCGAGTCGGTGGATGGACAGGTTGCAGCATCGGCGGCGGCGGCGGCGGCGGCGGCGGCGGCTGCAGCGGCGCAGGTGTATCCGGCGCTGGGAAGGGCCGGCCGCCAGAGCCTCGGCCTCGGCGCCGGCGAGCTCAAGGCGCGAGGCGGCCACGAGGCCAAGGCGGCCGGCCAGCGACAGGCGGCCGGCGGCCATGGCCAGCGGACGGGGGGCGGCAGCATGAGCAAGGCTGGCCGCTCGAAGGCCTTTGCGCTGGCCCAAGCCGGGGGCGCCCAATTGGCGGGCTCGAGCGGAGGCTCGCTGACCACGAGCACTGGCCGCGTTGACGGGCGCCGGGGCCCAAAGAGGCCGCGCACCATCCTCACAACAAGCCAGCGGAGGGCCTTCAAGAACTCCTTCGATCTTAGCCAGAAGCCGTGCAGGAAGGTGCGCGAGGCGCTCGCAAAGGAAACTGGACTCAGTGTTCGCATTGTGCAGGTTTGGTTCCAGAACCAGCGCGCAAAACTGAAGAAGATCCAGCGCAAGCAGATTCCCCAAGTCCACTCGACGATCTCCTCCTCCTCGTCCAGCGCCGCCAGCAGCAGCGCCAGCGGCTCCTCGTCGCTCCAGCAGCAGCAGCAGCAGCAGCAGCAAAACCAGCAACAGCAACACCAGCACCAACAGAAGCCACAACAATCGCACGGCTTGCACTCGAGCTCGGCCGACTTCTTGGCCTCGGCGCAGAGTGGAGCCGGCCTGCTCGCGAGCCAACTCGGGCCAGCTCGAGGCTCGAGCCAGCAGCACCTGTGCGCCATCTCCTCAACTTCTAGCGGCGGCGGCCAGCTCCAGGTGACGAGCAGGGCAGCGCCGGGTCAGCTGCAGGTGGGTTCGGCGCAGAGCCAGCTGGCCGGCCCGTCCCGTCAGGCGGCGGCCGAGCAGACGAGCTTGGGCGCGCTGAGCAGCGGCGGCGGCGGCGGCGGCGGCGGCGGCAAGCGGCTCAACGAGTCCTCGAGCGAGCCGAGCAACTCGGCCAGCGAGCTCGAGTCCGAGGAGGACGAAGAGGAGGAGGAGGAGGAGGAGGAGCTCGACGAGGAGGAGGAAGTGGAGGCGGAGGAGGAGGAAGCGGAAGCGGAACTGGAGGAGGAGGAGGAGGAGTCGAGCGCGCTGGCCTCGAACTCGAACGGGACGAGCGACTTCGAGCTGGAGGCTGCGGACTCGGGCGCAACGCTCGCAGGCGGCTCGCCGGCCAACAAGGACCTGGCTTGCAAGCAGCGGGCTCGGGATGGACTGTTTGGCGAGCTGGCCGAGCAGCGCCAGCAGCAGCAACGGTGCCGCCAACACCAGCAGCTCGTTCAGGCGGCCGGCCCGGCCGACGGGCGAGTGCAAAATTGATTGAACAATAACGAGCTAGGCGACAATAAACTAACCGCGATAATCCGACCGCTGTCTTTGCCCGGCCAGAGCGAGCACACTTGCTGGCTGATCTCTGGCGCCGGGCAGCCGCAAATCGTTTTATGATTCTCTCGCCTCTCGTTGGCCCCACTCAGGCGCGACGAGGGCGCCCTTCGCGCCTATAAGGCGGGTCGCTTCCGGCCGGGAGCTCGCCGAGCGCCGTCTATAAGCGCGTCGGCCGCCCGCCGCCTATACGGGCGCAACTGCTTGTCCGCGCGCTGACAGGCGAGCTCGTAGGCGGGCGGGCGGGCGGGCGAGCAGTCGGCGGCGGCGAGCTCTCTCGCTTCCGGCTGGCTGGCTGGCTGGCTGGCTGGCGGCCCTCTCGAGCCAGCCGGGCGGCCGGAGGGCCAATTGGGGCGCCAAACGAGGCGTGTCAGCGCCGCCAAATCGGCCGATTTGTCATGGCCGCCTCAGGTCGGCCGCTTTCGGTCCATTGAATTCTGGCTTTGTTTGCGCCTCCGCTCGCCGCTCTGCCTGTGAGCGGCCGCCAGGTTGGCGGCGGTTTTTTCGCCGGCCACCGAACTGGGAGTTGCGCAATAATCGCGCGCACTTGTTTGATCCGCTCCGATCCGATCGTCTGCAGGCGGCCGGGCTCGACTCTGGGCGCCAATGGCAGCGGCAGTGGCGGCGGCGGCGGCGGCGGCGAGCGCTTCCGCCGCCAGCTCGCCCCTCACTCGCCTGTCACTTGGCGCCAGTCCGAGCGGCCGGCGCCAGTCCGTCTGCTTGGCTGGCGGCGGAACCGAGCGGCAGCATCTGGCGCATCCGCAGCCGCAGCCAGGCTAAGCCGGCTCGGCTCTTAATATTCCAAGCGGCAGGCAGCGGCGGCATTCGGGCGGCCTGACGCGGCCACTGGAGGGCAGCGGCGGCGGCGGCAGCGCCAGCGAGAAGGAAGAGTCGAGAGAGTAAAATGCAAATCAATCATATTTTGTAGACGCAAATGGCCGCTCGCTCTTGGCGCGCGCAACTCGCACTTCCTCTTCCGGCCGGCGCAACTTGATTGGCGTCGCCCGCGCGGCCTTCTAATCGCGGGCCAAGGCGGCCGCCTGTCACAATCCATAATTCAACCTGATCCGGCCGATTGTTTGTCACGAGCGAGCGGGCGCCACTTGTCCTGGGCGCCGCCGCCGCCGCCGCCAGCTCGCGCGGCCAACAGGAAGCAGCTGTTTTCCTCGCGACTTCCTGCGCGCCCAAAGTAAATCATATTGCGCAATCATTAATTCCTCGCCCGGCCGGCTCGGACTTCTTGCTGGCCGCGCAAGGGGCCGACTGGAAACGAACGATTGACTTTTGGTTTTGCCCGCGCAACGGCCGCCCAAACCCCATCCAGTGGGCCCAACTTGGCCCACTGGAGCGGCGGGCGCGCTGCAGCACAACATATAGATTGGGGCCCGCAGCGGCGCCCCTCTCGGCTGGCGGGGCGCCGCTTCAAACCGCGCGGCCCTTTTTTGATCCCTCGTCGTCGTCGCCTGGCGCCTGGGGCCGGTCGCCATTGTAATCCTCCCTCCGGCCTCCAACTGGCGTCACGCTGCGCGACTTCCACTCACTCGAGCCGGCCGCCCGGCCAACTCGGCGGCCAAGTCTAGCCGGCCGCGAGCCAGCCGGCCGCGCCGAGCTCGCCGCCGCCAAGACCGGCGCGCCTATAGCGCCGTCGGAGGTCCACCGGCGCCGAGGGGCCTTTGTTTTGGCCCCTATAGCGGCGAGTTGGAGAGAGAGTTGGGCGCCCGCCGGCCGAGTGAGACGTCGCCGGCCGCTCGCAGCCGGCGGCCGAGTTGGACGCCGCTCGAGCTCACGGCGCGAAATTGGACCAGAGATGGGCGGCGGCGGCAGCATCCAAGCCGAGCCGGGCCGACGGAAGGAAGCCACGTGCGCTCGCGCCCCCAACTCGGCGGCCCCACTTCCGCAAAGTGAAATATCGCTTTTCAATGAATTGCTCCTGTTCGGCTGGCGGTCGCGATCTTTGGCCGGCGGCTGCGTCACGTGCTGGCGCTGAGGTCAGACCATTTAGTCTCCTGCTCCTCGGCCCACAGGCAGGCTGGCTGGCTGGCTGGCGGCGGGCCGGCCGAGGGTTTAGGTAAATTTGTTGTTGCGGCGGATGCGGCTGGCGGAGGGCCGAGCTCGTCGCTCTATGGCTTCTCGGCGGGCCCACGCGCAACGCGGCCGGCCGCGCAAATCTCGCCCGGCCCACGAAGCCCGACAAAACCAGGGGCCGCCTATAAGCTTTTCGCCGCGCGACAAACACGGCCGGCCCCTCGCGGCGCCGGCGGGCCGCCCAGTTGGCTTGGCAAGTGTTGATATATTATCTATTTGTACTCCTCGCCGGCCGCCAGCCTCGAGCAAATAGATGCTCGCCGGCCGCCAGCTCGCCGCTCGCAGCTTAGAGGCCAGGACTCAGAGCTCAGGGCTTGGAGCCAACCGAGTCCAACCGGGAGATCAAATAGCCATAGAGTCAGCGCAGTTTCAGACCCCCAAGAGTAATTGTTGTTCGCGCCAGGCAAGCCGACAGGGCAGAGGGCTAAAGCGGCGCGCTTTTACCACGCGCGCACTCGCACATACGCGCGCGCCCGTGTGATTGTTTGCTCAGGGCCAGAGTTGGCTCATTTCCGCCATCCGCTAACTTCCGTTCACGCAGCGCTTAACCTTTGCCAGTTTTATTCACTGTTTTATTGGCGCACTCTCGTGTGCGCTCGTCGCCTCGTCCGCCAGCCCGCCCGCCCGCCTTCTGGCTCATTGATTAATCCGGCCAGACTCGGCTCAAACAATGGCCGCCTCAATGGGACTACCAATGGTGATGCACCACCGACACCACACTATGCAAGGCCCATGAGCCGGCGCCACCACTAAAATTGGCCCCAGAGTTGCGCCATTGGACGGCCGCCCAAAGTTTGCCGCCAGTCGCCCGCAGAGAACAAACCTGAGAGGCGGATATTCAACCTAGGGGCTCAAGTGTCTGTCCGAGAGTTCGTGTGACCCAAACACGCACACACTCGACCATCCGATCCACGGCTTTCTCACACTCTCGCTGGCGCTCTTGTGACACATTTCAACACAAGATCCCCACAGTGGACATCTATTTATATAAATCTCGGCACAAACACTTCAACTCGCTCTCTCTCTCTCTCTCTCTCTCACTGCGTTCACTGCGCTTGCAGTAGATTCAGCAGACTCTGGCAACTTGGCGCACTTGTGTCAATAGAGGTGCGCCTGTTTGAACAGCTGAGAGTATCAATCCAGTCCCATTCGAGTGCTGGAGTAAAGTAGACTCGGTGATTTTTGATCCAATTAGATCTTACCTGCGGGCCACTCCATCAGAAAACTTGCGGTTTTCAGAGCCGTCGAGAGCAGTTTTGCGCGATAGATTCAATTTATTTCAATTTTTTAATGATAAGTAGATGGAGGAACCTAAAACTCTCCAAACTTTCAAACCAACCAACAAAATCTGCAAACCATAACTGAATTTGCCTCGCTTGAAAACCCTTGATCCACACACCCCTACTCCTTAGATTTGTACACACACTGATAGGCGTGACGGATTAAACAATAGGGGAAGCAACTCTCTAGCAGATCCATAGTGAGGAAGGGAGATTCTTGGACTAGGAGGTGTATCATTAGATAGACAGATTCGCGATTTTTGATCAACTCCTTGTCATTTTCATGAATAAGTCTCAACAATGATGAAGAGGCTAGACTGAGAAATTCGTTGAGCCTATCTTCAATATCACCATGATTCAATATGCTAAACATAGCCGAGGCGATTGAATTCACTGCAGTTGCAATGCAATGAATGTTGTTCGAATGAGCCTCGAGCGAGGGTCTATAGGTTGAGGAGTCCATTTTAGCTAGTCGCGGCAGTGAAACTGCTATGAAAACCATCATTAGGCATGCAATCTCGTACTCATCCTCACCCATATCGTTCTTCTGAACCCGTAATGCTGCCATCAATGCTGGATCGATCCGTGAGGGGAGTCCGGCGGCGGTTGCCATTTCGTTTACAATTTGATTCTTTGTCACATCGATTTGAATATCTGTCAGAGCTTCTGAATTTGCTACTTGATGTTTAAAATCCTTGATTGAGCCGAGCAAAAAGGGTGTCCGCTGTTCCAGCACCTCGTTAAGAGCTTCCTGGACCAGCTTTTGGAAACATAATATCACGCCTATGATGGTTATCCTTTGTAACACACTCTCAGCATTCAACAACCGCTTGCTTAGCTCACGCATGTGATCAGGTTTGTCGAAATTTGACCGCAACCCGAGGAGGGTTTCTTTGTTTTGGACGACCAACTTTTTCAATTCATTAACTTGACTAACTATGTACCAAACAAGGTTATCACAAAGGTACTTGATTCCGTATGGTCCAATCAATTGAGCAAGAGCTCGGAGTTCGTTAACATCTGAAAACTCCTCAGCTGAAAATGGAAGCTGACCCTCAAGAGTGAGGCTAACGAACGCCCTTTGTAGGGGGCTGTAGACAATATGTCCTGCACTAACTCTCCTTAGAAGCACCTCCAAATACCATGTAGAGTAAAGAGTAGTGATGGTTTTATCTCCATGACTATCGAGAGGCTGTGTTTGCTGCAGCAGAACGTCGTTGAACATCCGCGTTACATCAATATGGACCAGTGTTTCAATGCTCTGCAGCACGCTCATGTAGGCTCTCACTGATGAGTACAACTCGCTAGGCTTGGCAATTTCATTGGTTTCTGGATCATACATTACCATTGCTACAAGAGACTTATTGAAACTGTTCTCTAAATGTTGGGTGAGGTATTCACGAGGGCAGAAAGTGTGCTCCCAAACCTCAATCGTTGAGCAGTAGTTGATGGCATAACACAGCTCAGTCAGAGCTATATGCATTTTGTCCATCGCTGTTAGCTCTTCCCTTGTTCTCCTGTAACTCTCTACGCCAGGTTTCTCAAGTTCAGTGCCCAATTGCTTGTTTTTCTTGTTTCTATTTCTCTTCTTCACCACTTGTGCCAGCTGTGGTACCGCATGCTTTGGTAACAATTTGTCCGCCAACATGCACTGCTCGTCACAAGTAGTTCTGATAATATTCCTAGCCTCCTTTGTCATTTCCTCCAAGAAGATGTCAACAAAAGTCAAACTCCTATCTCCAATATGATACTTCTCTTCTGGGCAAAGATCATGGGTACAATCAATGAAGTGAGCACATATCAATGGGAAAGCTACAATATATCGAGTTTGGGCTGGAAACTCTAGACACATGTGAAATTGACTATCGAAGATTTTGTTGAAGAAACAAAAGTTGGCAAGGTTTGATGTCTCTTTGAGCATGTCGTCAATGTCATCGACCATTCTTGTATGAAATATAATCATGTTCATGAGAATAGCTAGGTCCCTATGTTCAAACAAATGCATTGGATATCTATGAACACTACAGTAGGCTTGGAGTCTGAACCAGTCTAGACGTAAGCCTCTAAAATCGAAGACTTGTTTGCTTTCGACTTGCTGTATGTTCAGCTCGCTTATGGTTGAGTAAATAGTTTCTAAAATCATCGAATCCTCCTCTGGTAGCATTGAAACAGTTTGTACAATTTGGTTCAGAGCTATAGCATCGTAGGCTGATAAATACTGTACATAATAACGCTGAATTACTTGGTAATACTTTCTGATTAGGGCTCTCAGTTCCTCAACATGGAACAATAGTTCCGGTAACTGCCTGTCGGTCAAATCTTCCGTTCGATATTTAATCTTACTCTTGTTTTGAGGTTGATTCTCTGCATGTCTGAGCAACCAATTGACTTCGTCTCGTGCGTAAGACAAACCCATTAAAGCTAACAATATCTTCGGCCCCAACAAACCCGGCTGGTCGGTTAGGATCAAACACAGCTCTTTGAGGGCTGTCCGTAGGAACTTTCTTCGTTCTCTGTGTATATTTGTGGCTCTTTGAAGGACAAAGTTTTGCGCATCCTTCAGTTCCGAGATTCTTCTACCTGAGACTTTCATTGACTCGAAGAATGTTTGAACAAAGGTGTGAGTTTGTATAACTTCGTCTCTGAACAGCGAAATGCACCAACCGCACTGGAGTGATTTGTTAAATAGTTCTTGTGCTATTGGCTGACTGAGATATGGATGTGCCAGCATAAATCCGAACGTAATCCATTTTTCTAATTGATCCAAAGATATATACTCACATTGAATGGTATCAGTTTGAACCGGGTTGAATAGTTGGGTAGGATTCGCAACCAAACTTAGTATCTGGCTCTTGCGCCACTCTTGAGCGGTTAAGGTTCGCATAGGGAATATTTGATGTAGTGAGAGAAGTGCTTGCGACAGTAGTTTTGAATGTGGTATGAACTCTTCGGACAACTTCTTCATCGGCTGCTCATAGTCGATTATCATTTGGCCAAGTCTTGGGAAAGATGGGTCGGGATGACCATGAATCATGTCATGGGACAAATTGAACAAACTCAACACCGCTTTTCTATCCTCAATTCTCGATGGTAGAATCATCAAAGTCACATATGTTATGACCAAGTCCAAATACGCCTTAGTCAGGTCGAAGTTGATTGCTATGTCAAGCGATAATTGGCACGCATCCATAGTCGTGAGTAGTTCGCAAACATGGTCTTTGTAATCGAGCAAGTCGACAAATGTGTAATAATACAAAGAGAAGGTTTTATTGATGTCGCCCTTGATTGCTTGCAGGGGTGCAAATTGTTGTTGGTTTGAGCGTAATTCGTTTGTATTTGGAAAACGTCTGATAATATTCTTGATGGTTGGTTCTAATTGCTTGTCGCTTAAAAATGCGGGTTTTGATTTCGAATCAGAACAAGCTTTCTTGACATAATAAATGCGAGTAAGCATACCAATTCCACGATCATTCAGAATGGTTAGCTTTTCAGCTATCTTCTGATGACTTGGCTGGAGATGCCTAACCATGGTGAGGATAAACTAGTGGCTACGTATTCCAGGCTTCAAGTTGAGTTTATGGCCATCTAATACTGACATGCTGAACTTGCGGGAAAAACTTTGGAACCAATGCAGTAGATTGGCAAATTGAGCGCCATAGTAAAGAAGATTTGCCTCACAAAGGCCTATAGCTGAGGGATAGTCGCTTCAAAGATATGATTCTATTTATTTTCAAATCCGTACAGCCGCCAACCAATGCAATTACCGGCAATGAGATGACAGATTGATGGATAGAAGAGCAAGGTTGATTTTCATCTGACGAATTTAAGTTATTGGCAGTCTGAAACGTGTGGAAAAAAGGCAATGCCCAGGGAGGGGTTCGAACCCTCGACCTCGAGATTATGAGACTCGCGCGCCACCGATTGCGCCACCTGGGCGGACGATGAGAGACGGGGCTTACAAAGAAAGCAAACCATGCACGGGCCTTCACATACTTAGAATGATGGCCTGTACTGTCCAATCATGATCATATGAATATTGATGAGGCTACAAGGATCCGGTTTTCAGAATAAGGTCTATCTTTATGTAACGCTCAATCTGGCGTGGTGGATTCGCACAATTGCAAAGCATTGTGATGATATGAGAATCTATTGCTTATACAGGAAAGGGCTCCCCTCTGATATGATTGGGATTGAACTTGGTAAGACATTTTATAAGTCACAGTGCAGAATATAAAGCTCTCTACACAAACGATGGAGAGGCATTCCAACTACATTGTAGTAATCACCCTTGATTTGTTCAACCAAGGTAGCACCATTCGATTGGATTGCATAGGCGCCGGCCTTGTCATATGGTTCACCTGTTGCAATGTAACCTCGTATAATATCGTCATTCAATTCAGCCATTGTGACATCAGTCGATTCATGGAACGTGGTGACCAGGAAGTCTCTGCTCTGACCGGGGGAGTGTTGACTTTGCTCAGGTTTAAAGGTCGGCTGGTGTTGCAAAGATTGGGCCCCAGACGAAGCTTGTTGTTCCGAGTGATGAGATTCTAAACTAGATGGTTGGGAGTTGGTTTGCTTTTGCATTTGGAGTGATGGTTTTGTTTTCGTGACCAAGGCCACGCCCGTGAAAACTGTGTGCTTAAGGCCGCTTAGCTTCTTTAACATATCGAACGCATCCTCCTCGTCTTTGGGCTTCTCCATGATCTCGTCATACAAGGTGACAACTGTGTCAGCGCCTATGACTAAATCTGGACAGTTATCATTGGACGCCGCCTTTTTGGAGGACAATCTGCTCCAAACCTCGATAGCCTTTTGCTTCGCATTCTCCTTCACGTACTCGCAAGGGTGTGAGAACGAATGCTTATCCAAATTCTCTTCAAAACTGGAGGTCTCGACCTCAAACTTGAGCCCAATCATCTTGAGTATCTCTAGACGCCTAGGCGAGCCACTTGCCAGAATAATCCGTTGCTGCGATAGTATGTGTCTGATTGGCTCCAACATGGTCAATTTCTTGCCTTGGTAGCTAAAGGGTAAAGCCAGTTGAAGTTTGAGTGGCTAGTGGAGTCGGGCCAATGTTGCAATATAATGGGCGGATTATTTGTCCATCGTATCCGATAATTTTCAAGACGGCTGATAGTAGGCGAAGAAAACAATAAAAGGGTTTGGAGATGTTATATCGAGGCTTCGCGATTATTTTTATCCTGGCCTCTGAGTCTAGATCCTTGGATGCTTTAGCTTTTCCTTCTCTCGTTGGCCAAAAGCAAAATAAATTTGTGTACTCCAGGAATTTCGAACGCTGCTTTCGAACCTGAGAAGCAGTGCGGCGGTTCGCCAACAAGCTGCTTCTTTCGAACACGTCCTCCATTGTGTATCATTCTAGTTCTCTCCACCATCCTGGCTTCGAGGATATGACCGTGGCAGCAGTGGAATCTATCTGGCAATGAGAGTTGGTTGATATCTAAAATTGTGAAGGGACTGACTCCGCTACCTCTGAGGGTTTTGCCCTTTGTCCTGTCCGTCTAGTTTCAATTTATGCTCACAACTCCAAGACTCTAATTCACTGTCATGACCCATGATGACAAGAGACTTAACAGTTGTCTAGTGGTGATCGACTTGAAAAACGAGAATTGCAGCGCAGCTATTGAAATTGATGCGGCACAATGAGGTGTTTAGCTGGTGAGCAATTTGATCTAGAAACCGCCTCTCTTATCAAAGAGGCAAGGTCGAGCGCGAAATGATCTCTCTCTCTCTCTCTCTCCCTCTCTCTATCTGACGAACCCGAGGCGCGCAATGAGGATCAAAAAGAGGATCTAGATTGTGATCATGTGTCAGAAGTTGAGTCTTACTTGCCAAAATAATAACCAGACCAATTGTCAGAGAAACCAGTCCAATCACTCGTTTTCAAGAACACTACTACGAGCTTGATCGTCAAGATCCGACCAGTTAATGACAAAGCAAGAGTCAGAATGTGCACAAGGTACCAAGGAGGAAAAGGACGTGCAAATCGTATAGAAAGATGTCTTGAAGCTAGTGTCATCGGACAACCTGTCGCTGTCACAACTTTGGCAAAGGCGATTAGGCGCTATGAGAATGGTTGGTGCACCGACGATCATCCACCGGTTTTCTTGTTCCTTGGTCCATCTGGGACTGGCAAGACCGAGTTAGCAAAGCAAATTGCAAAGTATCATCACAAGAACAACGAGGATGCCTTCATCAGATTGGACATGTCCGAGTACCAAGAGCGTCATTCGGTGTCTCGAATGATTGGATCTCCGCCGGGCTACATCGGATCTCAAGAAGGCGGCTACCTGACGAAGGCATTGAAAAAATGCAACTCGGCAGTCGTGCTTTTTGACGAGATTGAGAAGGCTCACCCAAAGATGTTGACAATTCTTTTGCAGCTATTTGATGAGGGAAGACTAACAGACGGATTAAATGAGACAATAAAGTGCAGAGATGCGACCTTTATAATGACCTCGAACTTAGCTAGCGGGGTTATCGCTAGGTATATAGAAAAATTGAGACTTGGCCTTTCTCGTGATGAGGAAAGCGGAGAGGACAAATCGGAAGGTTTACACGATGTCAAGAGAAACACGTTCAGTATATCCAGAGAGTTTAATGACGAAATTGTCCGACCCATCCTCAAGGAACATTTTAAGCTTGACGAATTGCTGGGCAGAATCAGCGAGACCATTTACTTTTTTCCATTTTCACCTGAGGATGTCAGTAAGCTCGCGACCAGAGAGATGGAATCATGGGCTCGCAAAATAAAGCATAATAGATCCATCGAGTTGTCCTGGGAGCCCGAGATCGTGAAATTCATCTGCAAAGGTTATAATATTGTCTATGGTGCGAGATCCATCAAGCACGAAGTAGAAACTGGAGTTATAACTGAGATATCAGAGTGCCACTCAAAATTCGAAGATCAACCTGAGAAAATTCATGTCAGTGTTGAAAGATGCGAAGAGTGTAGTGTTGATCATATCAAAGTTGAGATAGAGTGATACAATCGGATAGCTAGCCTCCATTTCAAGATTTCACGCACCGAAACAACAAAGAATCTTGTTGCGAATCGCTTGTATTATCAGCCTTTGGAAACAAAAAGCTAAATCATGATTTAAATATGAGCCTCCAAGACGTAAACTCCGAGTAGTTGAAATATATATCGATGGTGATACTAGAGTTATCATGGGTTGAACTTCCGCTGGGATCTCTCAAAGGTTTTGATGCTCAATTTCAGCTAGGTTTGATTTCGCGCTTTGAGCAAAACTCGACCATCTCGACAAGACGACCATCGCTTCCTAACCAGTTCCTGAACCAGTTGAGTATTCGTGGACGTATTTACGTGTCCCTCGGGGAAATAGTGAAGATTATAATCAGGTTGCGATGCGGGTAGAGATGGATCCGTTGACTCGTTCACGGTTCAACTCCTCCAATGACCGCAAGACGAGCGGCAATTCCAGAATCCGAGATCCTGTTCCTAATTTATAACCCTTGAACCCTTTACCTGAGCCAACAAAACGCTTTTAGTTCAGCAGAATCGCTACAGAGCGACGCTCGAAGATACTAGCTGCTGGGGGGTAATTCCGTTTGATTAGATTAGGTCGTTTTGTGGCCGATTTCTAGCCTAAATTAGCTTCGCTCCTTCGCGAGTTCGCAACCATGTAACTGGCTACAGGTGTTGAGGAGATTATGAAATTTTTGCAAATTTTGAGACCAGAAACTGTTGGACTAGATTCAAATACTTTTGGCTTCTCAGTCTAATCGATTAGCCATCAGATTTTTATATATTTGTTATTTATTCTAATGAAGCACTATCGAGAGAGTTTAAGTATTTTATGTCTATCACGTAGGGCAACAGCTTGTCTCGCAAGGGAACAAAGGTGGCCACTGCAAGGGGAAAGGCCATGTTTACGTAAGGATTCGGGTAGAAACCAATAAAGCTGACTATGGCCAGTTGCGCTATTTGGGTGACGGTGAAGAGATGAATTTTCCTTTGAGGACAACGGCGAATGTAATGGTTTGGTGGGTAAGCTGCCTGTTCAGTGAATAGCAAGCAAATTCTTTCGACCATTGAGTTTGATTTGAATTCAGCGAGCGCAGTATAGAGGAAGACGCCGGATAAGACTGGCAAGGGGATGTATGATATTGGATAGGGGACTGCGAGAAGGGAGATGCCAATTAGGATGGAGCAGAGGATACCTGTGAGGCGAGTTTCGCGAATGTTTACAATGGTTTGGTGGACATTTCCATCGTCAACCCTTTCCTCGTAGTCGGCGAGCGCCTTAGAGTGGAGATGCGAATGGGGCAACTTTCCGTGCATCCAAGGTAGGCCAGTTAAGGATAGTAACGAGTTTAGGGCAGCCAAAATGAGTAGGTCAAGGTGGAAGTAGTCGCCCTTCTTCAGCTTGTAGGGGGCATTGTTGACCATTGCGCCGCATATGTTTTGATCAATATAGAAGAGAACCGAGAGCATAAATCCAAGTAGCGCTCCAACTGCTAATACCTTGGGCGACAGCTGATTTAAATGCGCAAAATGGAGCCCAGTGAACTCGCTGAACTCGAACACATCTAAACGGATGTCCGAGAAAAGATAACTTCCAACGAAGCTGAATATTAAAACGCTGATTGCGAGCGCATAGTCCTTGATTATTTCGCGCTTTCTGCTGCTCAAATAGGGAGTCTTGTCGAAGGAACTGAAAGAGTTTGCAAGCCAGAGGGTTCCTGACATGAGAAATAGAAACAAAATGCAGGTTTCTCGTTGGCAGCGTGACGAGGCGCCCAAGTCGGTGTGTTGCAAGATATCATGATGTTCGGGTGTATTGTGCTGCAAGTGATCAGCCAAATCGGCGGCCAAGGGCGAGGTTGTGTATGTTGCTTGGACATGGGCTGCGCTTTGGCCACTTAGGCTCTTGCCGGTCTGGCTTAAATTTAGAAGCGCTGTTAGGCCGGTGCTTAGATTTTGCGCCAAAATTGCACCTGCCGATTCTGGAATGGTGCGCGAAACTAATACTGTGCCGTGTGTCGTACAATCTGGTTCCCAGTAATACTTGTTGAACGAACGTATCGCCTCCTTTATACCGTCAGAGCCAAAGGCGAAGGCGGTAAACAAGGCAAAGATATCCTCCGTTGAGCGGGTGCAAAATTTCATCAGATTGCTCGAGTTTGTGATGGACATGATGACGAGAAACAGGCACATCCAAAGGCCAACGCAGGCGTAGAAGGAGCCAAAGTCAACTTCTAAATCTTGCGATATTTGGTAGATTACTTTTACGTAAATACAGAGCGGCGCTGTAGTCATGATTACGACCAAAGGTTGGCCGCTGAAGAGAGCAAAGAAGAGGCCGCCAATTGCTTGGCCAATGATGGTCTTCTTTGGATCAATGTGGCCCTCGGTGTTGTTCGTGTCCACAACTCCGAATGCAATGCAAGGGAGGAGGACGGAAAAGTAGAGAAAGATTGTTGTTGAGATTGTTTTGTAGAGGCTTCTATCGCCAAGGATTCCATCCGTGAAATCGCTCAAGTAAAACTTGGACCTTCGTTTAAAGTCGCCAGCCAAACCGGAGCCCAATGAGCCTAGTAAGTTTCCGCAACAAGTTTGTTGGCTTGATTTGATCCGCTCGCCTGCTCGCCCCTCAAACTGGGCGCCACCAAGGTACTGTTTCCCCAAATTGAAATTGGCCAACTCTTGGCGACGCTGAAAGCGATCGCCGTTGCCATTGTTGTTGTCGTCCCTGGTATCGATTTGCTCATCCTCATTTTGGCGAGCTAAACTCTCCGCCCTGCTCAAGAGTTCCATCTTGAACTCATCCTGGTTCTTTGCTCTCAGCAAGCGGCGCCTGAAATTGATATCCGTGAACATGGTTGCAAAGGTGCGGCCAGTTTCCCATGAACTTTTGGTCAGCTTTTCCTTATTTGGCGCCAAAACAACAATTAAAAATCGCACCTCCTGCGACTGGCGGCCGAAGTTAACAGGTTGGGGGAATCTTGCAATGGCAACCTGGCGCTTGTGTAAGCTACTTAGGTTTCCCGTTGCAACAACCCAAGAGTTATCGTAGGCCAAGCGGCCGTCGGCGCGACTCTTATACAAGCCTTGCATTGTGTTTGCAAGCAACATACTGAGCGAGCTTTGTTCAACGAAAAGCAACGACTTTGCCTCGGCTGCAACCTCCTCGCCGAGACCCCGGCACTCGACCAACCGATCCACTATATGCTCCACGATGGCCCCAATTCGAATCTCTGTAATGTCAGTCAGAATGAAAGAGTCCGAAACAAACTTGCGCACATCAACTAGGGCCCTAACCTCCTCGTTGAAATCCTTTTTGGCCGCAATACTTAGGTTACAGTTGATTATTCGCTCGTCCAAGACAGAGTGGTGCATCTGATAGGAGTTTCGGCTAGTTTGCTTGCTGTTCAAGCTGCACGGCATAGAGTATTGGGTGTGGAATCGGTGGCCGCACTGGCCAGCGTAGCAACCAGGCTGGAGGTTGCCGGGCGGCGGGGTGCGCCGGTCGCCTATGATCATGGAGAGCGAGCGCGTTGCTTTTAGGCTTGAGCTTGTGGTGCTACTTAGGGTGTCCGAGTGGTTGAACTTCGGCCCATCGTCTCGAAGCGCGAGCTTTGGCGTGAAGTGGGCCGCTGGCTGGAGTTGGTGCTGCTTCGACATCGCCCTCGTCTCCTCCTGTTCCCCTCCTTGAGTCTCCTTGTTCAGGCCCCCAGGTGAGGCTGTCTCGCGCTTTGCCTGCTCTTGGTCGGGCCTGGCGCCCATCTTGTTCACTTGCGGGGCCATCGAAGGGGCAGCTGGCGAGAAGAGGACAGAACGGGACCGGACAGGACAGGAGAGGAGGAAACAAGACAAGGGGCCAGGGAGGAGGCTTGAGTTTGGGGATCGATTGACGTATGTGTTTGTGTTGCTCTAGCTTGTGCAAAATCTATTTAGTTTCAACTGCTCGCCTACGTTTGGCGCTCTCGGCTCACTTGTAAGAGTGAATGGCTGTCATTGGATGGCCGAGAGCTCCAGCAGTCGTCGTCTGCATGCTCTCGTTGGCCGCCGCCGTTGCTGCCGCCGGCGCGGCCGCTGCCGCTAAGCTAGCTTGCCAGAAAGCGAGCGAGCAAGCCGGCCGCCTGTGACTGCAGCAACTGGCCGAGTCACCTGTTACTCTAGTTTTATATTTTTATTGGTTTATTGGCGCTTGACTAGCGCGAGAACGCCCGTCAGCTTGCTTGGCGCCGCGATCTATGGTATCTAGAATCACGGCCAATGAGCAAACTGCGCCAGCCGCCTGACGCGCAAAGCTGACGCCAATGACCGGCAAACATTATCATAATTAAGAATCTCCCCTCCATCCGCAGCCCCAAACCAACAGTTACGCTCTCAAGTCGACTCGCTTAGCTGGGCATCTAGCCGCCAGTTCAACCAAACCCAGCCGGCTCTCTCTCTCTCTCTCTCTAGTCTAGTCCGATCTAGTCTAATTAATATTCCCTTTCCAGCAGCTCGATTGTTTCGTGCCGCCATGTTTGCACTTGATTGCAGCAAAATAGGCCAGGCGCCTGGGCAAACCATCCTGGTGACGAGACTCCACTCGCTCGCTTGGCCCACCGGACGCTACGACAGCCGGACCCTTGTTGTCGCTTGGCGGCGCCGCCAGCTCGCCGGCCATAAATAATTCAGCTGCCACAGTAACAGGTGCCCAACTCGTTTGGTTCACCTGTCACCTAGCTGCCAGACGCTGTCTAGATGGCGCCACCCAAACTGATTGCGCCGAGCTAATTGGATCCGGCCGAGCTAAGGGCTTTAGATGCGCGCGCCGACTTGGCCTGGGCTCTGGAGTGGATTTAGTTTGCTCCAGCATGGGCTTTGGCCTGCGCGCCGAGCTTAGCGGACGCGAAAGGATTGACAAGCTCTGTCCTGTCTGAGCTCACTTCTCGCACCTCCAAAGGGCCCACGCGCTCTATGGATCCAGCCGCCGCTGCTGCTACCGCCGCACTTGGCGTGGCCGCCAGACAAATGCGTTAGCCAATGATGATGAAGAGTCTCGCCCGTTTCGGGTTGGAAGCTCTTTGTTGCTGGAGCTTTCGCAGCTCCTGGTTACCAGCTCGCTAGCTAGCTAGCTAGCTTCAACTAGCTGGTAGGGATTTGCGCACCACTCCTCCGCCAAACACTATCGGATTGGCCAAAGCTCAACGGTGCAAACTGCACTACTCTTTCTACGGCCCAGCCAAATGGATCTGGCAAACAGTAGCATCGAGCTCTCTCACACAGAATCGAGCTTTTACAGCACAGCACAGCACACGCCAATTCCCAACACTGGTGGAGCCCTCATGACGGGCCATGTGTGCCCGCCACATAGGACAGGGGCGTGTCAGCACCGCAGGAGTTCCCTAGCATAAACTCAGCACACGAAACTCACGCAGATGCACTTTCCTCCTCTCGCTCTCCCTCCATCGCTCTAACATTACCTTCAATCGCGTCCACGTCTCATTGGTCGGCCAGCTGAGGGCAAGAAATCTCGCCAATCGTGGGATCTCATCCATCCCGACTTGGGCTACACTACTATTATACAGATGCTCCATATTCAAAATCACAGCACAGCCCACGAAGCTGGATCCAGTATTAATTGTAGCAACCTTTTCGTGCCTCATCCACGAAGCCAGTGGAGCTTAGACAACTGTATTGTGCTCGTCTCTCAGAAGCCGCGAAGAAAGTCAAGGCCAACTTGGCGCTCACTTAGCTCGCCACTTTTCCATCAATTAAGGCTCATGACAATCCGCCAGTCATACACAATATCGACGACACTCGCCAACTCCATCACTGGCCATGTGTTTGCAATGCACCCGCTAAGTTGTCACCTTGTAGGGAGCACACTCTTGGGCAATATCCGTCAAGGCCGCAACAAACGCCGGCCAAGCTGATGCAGAAATTTTCTTCATCTTAGCCTGGCAACTGAACATTTGATCAGAGACACAAAGAACAATGCAACTTAGAAGGACAAAAAGAAGTAACTCAAAAGAAGTGTCAAGAAAAGAAGCCGAAGAAGAAGCAAGTGAAGTTTTCAAGATCGAAGAGGAAAATTGAAGACGAAGACGCTCAAGATTGCAGCAAGTTCAATCAAGAATCTACGTGTATCAAGAGACGAACTAGCTTCAAGAATAATGTAATTACAAGACAATCATCTTTATGTTCATCTAATAACTATCTCAGAAAAGCAAACGATGGACGTCATCAACTCTCTACTAAGAGCTGCTCGAGCCGGCAACCTGAAGCGAGTGATCGAGTTTATTGAGGACGATCTCGTCGATATAAATTCGAGCAACCAACATGGCCTCACGGCCTTACACTCGGCTAGCAAGGAGGGCCACACCCGGGTTGTGGAGGAGCTTATTGCTCGGGGTGCAAACGTGCACGCTAAAACGCACAAAGGCAACACCTCCATTCACATTGCTTCATTAGCCGGCCATGAACCTGTTGTCAAAGTATTGATTGAGAATGGAGCCGATGTCGATGCCCAATCTGCTAGTGGCTTTACTGCCCTCTATATGGCCGCCCAAGAGAACCATGTGTCGATTGTCAAACTGTTGCTGGCGAACAGGGCAAATCAAAACATAGCAACAACCGACGGGTTCACTCCGCTGGCAGTTGCCATGCAACAAGGTCACGAGCAGGTCGCTTCTATATTGTTGAATAACGAGGCTCAGGGTAGAATCAGATTTCCCGGTACAACCGAATCAGGTAGATCCCTGCTTCATATTGCGGCCAAGAAGGACGATTGTGCTGCAGCTGCGCTGCTGATGCAAAACAATATCAGTCCCGATTTGACCTCCAAATCTGGGTTTACAGCCCTCCATGTTGCCTGCCACTACGGCAACCAAAATATAGCTAAACTCCTCATTGATCGCCAAGCAAATGTAAACTTTCAAGCAAAGCACAATATAACCCCTCTTCACGTTGCGGCCAAATGGGGGCAAGAGAGTTTGGTTCAGTTGTTGTTGGATAACAAGGCTAAGATCGACGCAACAACTCGGGATGGGCTTACCCCATTGCATTGTGCAGCGCGCAGCGGACACGATAGAGTGGTTGAGGATTTAATCAAGCGAGGTGCCCCAATTTCGGCTAAAACCCGTAGCGGCTTGGCGCCATTGCACATGGCAACACAGGGCGATCACCATAGGTCTGCCCAGATTCTACTGAGTAACGGAGCTCCAGTGGATGATGTAACCGTTGACTACTTAACTGCCTTGCACGTTGCCAGCCACTGTGGCCACGTTAACGTTGCAAAGCTCTTACTCAACAACAAGGCTGATCCCAACTTTCGTGCCTTGAATGGGTTTACCTCATTGCATATTGCTTGTAAAAAGAATCGCCAAAAGGTGGTCGAGCTACTACTTAAATATGGGGCCTCATTGAATGCAGTCACCGAATCTGGCCTGACACCCCTGCATGTGGCCTCGTTTATGGGTTGCGTAGAGATAGTTGTGTATCTGCTGGACAATCATGCCAACGTTGAATCGGTAACTGTTCGCGGCGAAACTCCTTTACATCTGGCAACACGCGCAAATCAGATTGAAGCCATAACTATTTTATTGAAATATGGAGCAAACGTTGGCGCTAGGGCAAAAGAATCGCAGACTGCATTGCACATTGCGTCTCGTTTGGGTAACGCACAAATTGCGAAGTTACTTATTCAGCAGGGAATAGATGTAGACGCGCCCACTAAAGATAGCTACACTGCCTTGCATATCGCGGCAAAAGAGGGACACGAGGAGGTAGTTTCGTTGCTGTTAAATCACGGAGCTAACATCTCGTGCACAACCAGAAATCACGGCTTCACGCCGCTCCATCTGGCTTCGAAGTACGGCATCGATGGGGTAGTTGACCTGCTATTGAGTTATGGAGCGCCCGTTGATGCCCAGGGCAAGAACGGCGTCACTCCGTTACACGTTGCCACGCACTACGATCATCCCAGTGTTGTGCAACTCTTGCTCCAACAACGTGCGCCCCATCAGTCAGGAGCCTCGACACACGCAATGGCCAAAAACGGATACACCGCCCTCCATATAGCGGCCAAGGGTAACCGTCTAGATATAGCAAATGCTCTGCTGCAACACGATGCAAACCCTAGTGCAGAGTCCAAAGCTGGCTTTTGTCCGCTCCATCTAGCCGCCCAAGAGGGTCGAGCTGACATGGCCGCCTTGCTCCTCAACAATGGGGCTGCGGTTAACTGTAGGGCGAAAAATGGCATCACGCCCTTGCATTTGTGCGCCCAGGAAGATCACGTTAATGTTGCCCAGTTGCTAGTCAAACGTGGCGCTTACCTGGACGAGCAAACTAAGGGCGGATTCACGCCCCTCCACGTTGCATCGCATTTTGCTCGCATCAAAATGATAAAATTCTTGCTCGCTAATGGAGCTAATGTCGATATACCAGCTGCCTCTGGTTACACGCCCTTGCACCAGGCGTCGCAACAGGGCAACCCGCAGATAGTTGAGCTCCTCCTGCAGTACCATGCCAAACCGGATGCTCTGACCGAGAATGGCCAGACAGCCCTGTCGATTGCGCAGAATCTTGGCTACGTCTCAATCATTGACACTTTGAAGGTTGTTACTGAAACTGTTGTCAAGACAACCACAATGACAATCACCGAAGAGAAGTTCAAGATTGTCGCGCCTGAAACGATGCAAGAAACGTTCGTTAGTGACTCCGAAGACGAAGGTGAGTTTTAATTGCAATTATTGAACAGCTCAACTTTCGTTCGAACTTGATAGGAGTAATATAGGATTTCATAGTTACAGCTAACAGCCAGTTAGAGTTCATTTAGGAAAAGAAGTGAGATAAATCAAGTCTCAGGTCATAGGCGCTTTTTGAATTGACTTGAGATCTGAAGTTTGACGCTAGGCTCTCTTGTTGCTGATAAGCATTCCTTGGGCCTGTAGTCATGTTTGACTGGTCGCTATAATAATGAATTGCCGGCAAATGGACTGACTTCCTGCTACCCTCAGCCGCATAGACATCTCCTCTAGTTGCCCTAGTATCACAATGAATTGGATTGCGCCCACCTTTTTGATGAGGCTTCTGCTTCAAATTAGACTGCGTAATCAGCCTAGAGGGCCTCTCACCTGCACAGGTCGGAGCTCCGCCCTCTCGTCTCGCCGCGCATCTAGGTCCAGTATCTCGGGCCAAGTCCAACCCTGAATTTGCTGTCCTACCCTCGACTCTCACTGAATATCCCATATCAAGCCCCCTGCTTCGATCCATTGTATGCAGAGCCAGCTTCCGTTGGCCAGCTAAATTGTCTTTATCATGGCCAGCAACGTCATTATCGTCATCATCATCATCGTCGTCGTCGTCATAATCATCATGGTCGTCGTCGTAGTCGTCATCGTCAGTTGACCAGTCCGATTGGTGGGCTAGATCTGGCTCGCTGTTTTGTGGGCAACCAGAGCGATAACAATCTGATTGATTAGTGGCATTAAAAGCAGGCCTCCCCGTGCCAACTCTCGAATTGAATCTCCCCGCTGGCGAGTCTGGTTGTTCTGGCCGATGGTCCTTTAGAGCTCTCTCGGCCAAGGGTGACTTGAGCGAAGTGACGGCCGCATTCCGGCTACCTGTCGCTGGACCTACCTGTTCTGGTTGGTAATCATGATTGGCCACTAGATCTGGATCTTGAATTTTGAAAAGGGACCTTTGCTTGGCGCCGATCGATTGCGTGAAGCTCGATACCTTGTTTGCATGCGCACCAGGTAGATTAACATAAATGGGCTCATTAGTGGTCTCCTTGCGCCGCCCATCAAGCTCTGGCTTGCGCGTAAGTGAGTTGCGCGCCAAGACGTTCGCGGTCAGTTGGCCGCCGCCGCCGCCATTAGATCTCGTCCGATAACTTTCAACAAAATCCAATTTGGCCGCCCGAGAAGCCTGGCGAATAATCCTGGCCGCCATGAGAAGCCGGCGCTGGTGTTCGTCGTCCACAATGCCGATTTGTTCCAGCTCATGCAGGTCGTTGATGGCACTAAACGAGTCTAAATTGTTTATGCCGCCCCTGTTGAGCACGGACAGGTATGAGCAACGTTCGCCGGTTCCAATATCAGAGGGCTCGTTCAGGCGCGCAACATCGGCCCCTGCGTCCGTTTTCTGGTTGCGAGTTTTATTGCAACCAGAACTGCTCGCTTGCTCGCCGGCCAAACCAATGGCAAACAACAATTGCTCTAGACTGCTCATGATAGTCTCATTTGAACTGCCCAAGTCACCTCCTCCATTCTCGCAATCGGCCCTCTCAACTTGGTCAGTTAAACTTTCGATGGTATTCACTGAGTTGGACCTCCTATTGATTGTCGGTGGTGAATCGGTTGTTTTGCGAGAGCAATCGCCTTGCCCAATAGAACTCTGCTCAAAACCAAACCCTTGCTCATTATTGCCTCTATTGCTTTTGATCTCAAGTTTTGTAATGAAAAGTCTGCCTCCAGATAGCCTGCCAGTGTTATCTGCGCCACCAATTATTGGCGCACAATCGCCTGTTTGCACCACCAAACACCGATCCCCGCCAACACCAGCTCGCTGCTCGTCGGCCGCGTATTCGTCTTGCCGTTGCTCAGGAAGTTCAGTTACGTTTATAAACTTGAAGTGGCCAACTTGGTTGCCGCACCTGCCCACCCAGGTGCCCGATTGGTGGCGCTCCAAGATGTCAATAAGATCGCCCTGCTTGAACACGAGCGCCTCCTTATCGTAGGCGCAAGGGTTGCAGTCCACCTTCGCTCTAGCTCGGCCAACTACTCGCGCTTGCGGCTCCAACTTTGCGGCTAGCTCGTCTCGCTTTCGGTTTGGCGCCAAAGGGCCCCCACTGTACAGGTTTACGCTGGACTTTTGGCTAGGATAGTTGTCATCCAAATAAGTACTGTTTTGCAAGTTGCTGCAACTCAAACCAGAGTCAGCGCTGGGCAAACTATCCATTGAGCCAAACTTGCGCCTAGCCTCTCTTACAACCTGTTGGTCGGCCGGTCCAAATATCTGCATCAGCTGGTTGGTGGAGTTGGCGCAATTGTTGATTGCGCTCGCGTTTGATCGCCGGCCAAGAGTTAGAAAACCGCTGACGAGCGACTTTCGCAGCGCAAACTTATCCGTCGCCTCCTCTCGCTCCTCGAAGGCAAGCGCATTGATTGATTTGCGACTAGTCGATAGGTAGCGCTTCGAGTTGGCAAACAAAGTTTGGCCCGACCTCGCGCCCAAAGTGCCCGACTTCTGCATTGACCGGCTGGCTGGTCCCAGTTTGGCGCTCTCATCGCTCGATTCTGGCCACTCACGCCCGTCGGCCGACACCCGCTGACAGGTGCCCTTCGAGGCTGGCGCAATCAGGTGCTTGAGGCGATTGAATAGGGACCTCCTCGGCTTGTTGCCGCTTTTCATCACCGAGCTCGCTGGGGATGAGCAGCTGGTTTTGGTTTTGATCGCTTGACTGTTGCTTGGTTGCTTGGCGTTTTCGAGTTGCTTGTCAAACAGTTTCCTTTCGGCGCAGTCATAGTCTCCTCTCAGTTGGTGCCATTTTGGAACGAAACAGGGCTCGTCAGTGGCATTTTCCTCCTTGCTCGCGTTTGGGTGCCGATCTGGACTGGAAGTTTGGAAGTTGCAGATGCTTGCATAGAGGTGATCCTCGCAAGCTTCCATCGAGGACTCCCGCTCGCCCCTAAGGGCGCCACCACTATCACCCAATTGGCCCCTCCAATCTCGCCAAATCGGATCCGAATCCAACAAACTAAGCATGATCTCTCTGCGACGCAACCGCTTTGATTCCGCAAACTTGCTTCTCAAATCCTCCTTCCGCTCGCCGCTTCCATTTCCACTCTCCCTCCGCCTGAATCCAAAATCTGTGGTTCGTCTGTGGTTTAGGCGTTGCTCTTTGGCCGGCGCAAGCAACTCTGACTGGCCACTCGGCGGCGAGCCTCCAACTTGCTCGCTTGCTTGCGCCGCTGAAGTCGCCGAAGCTGCGCCAGCCAGTTCAATGGCATCCACCGCTTGCGCCTGCCGCTCGCGCAACAAAGCCGAGCAGCTCGGCTCGCATTTGTTTGCGAAGGTTTGCATGCCATCGCAGGCGCCGCGCACCTGTTTGCCCGCCAACTGAACCAGCCTAGCTCCACCCAGTTTGCGGCCATCTCCTTCCATCGGCTGCTCCCCATTCAACGGCCAAACTTGCTTTGATTCTAATTTAGATTTGTTTTCCAGCTCAAAGCCACTCTTCTTGGAGATTAAACGAGCCGAATTGTCTTGTTTTGTTGTTGGCGACAATGTGTCGCCGCAAGAAAACAACGAGATCTCTGAATTTGCAGCGCTCTTGCCGCAAACATTCCCAAGCGACACCGAAATCTCGCGCCCTCCTCGTCCACCAAGTGCAGACGTCCCACAAACTGGCTCGCCCTCCCGCCGCCCAATCCCTCTCTCGGCGCCAACCTCAAAACCGCCGCCCGCCGCCCTTGACTCGCTTGCCAATTCGTCCTCCGATTGCAGTCCCTTGTTTGGCCCCTCTTGCTCTTCATGCCCGCTCTCTAGCCAGGCGCCGCTCGCAGGCTCGAGCTCCAACTGCTCGCTTAGACTACCAAGCTGCTGATTTAGTGACGAGAACGAGGACGAGATTGAGGCGCAAGAGCAGTAGTTGGCTTTGGGCGAGTTTTGGTCGCCGCAACCGATGCTCGTGCAGCTACAAACCTGTCCAGCAAGCAGGTTAATATCCTCCTCGCTCCCGTTCCTCTGGCCAACCGACTCAACTGGACCAAGTTGCTCGCGCGAGCTACTCTCGCGCGCTCTCAGCGTTAGTCTCAGATTGTCCCGTTTAATTTGCTCTAGATGCTCCATGTTGAGACCGTCGCAGGCTCGCTCGCAATCGGGCGCCAAGTAGCTAGCGCTCGGTAGGATTCGTCGCTTTGAGCGCCTCAGTCGCTGTTCAATCTCGAGCTCAGCATTCGATTTGAGGCGTTCCGCTCTGGCTCTTCCGGTAAACTTGTCACTGAATTGTCCGTAGTTGTTGGCGGAGAGAACCCTGAAGGAGCCGCTCGTACCTGATTGGTCCGTTGCCTCTAGCGGGCGGCTGCTTGCGCGCTGTCCGCGCGTGTAAACGCCGCGCAACAACCTGGCCGCGCCTGAACCCAGCTGACCCATTAGGTTGGCGCCCTCGTGTTCCTGGTTGGTGACAAAGCTCAACTCGCGCCGCCAGTCCGAAGGTTGAAGCCGAAACGACTTCCTCATTGAGGCATAACTCTTTTTGAGCCGCCCAAAAGCTTGCGCTCGAGTTTGTTCCAAACTGTTCGAAAATTGCACTTCAAAGTCAACCCTGTTGCCTCCAAGTGCTCGCGTTGACCTTGTTAGCTTGCGAGCCCGTTGAAACTCATAGCCATTTGTCGACCTAGTTTTTGGGGCAGCAGATTATTTGGCTAAAAGTTAATTGATTGCAGCTAGTTTTAGATTGTTTGTTCAATCTTGGAGCCAAAGCATCTCTCAGCTGGTTTGTATCGGAGCACAATGGCTGCGAGGGCAAGAATATCAACGCCAACAACAATGCCGCAAAACAATCGACCGCCGGCCTGATTGCTGGTTCCTTCCTCTTGTCTTGTCTCGTCTCGTCGTCTAGCTTCTCTCGCATCTCGCATCTCACGTCTCGTTCGAAAGTATCAAGGTTAAACCAGCGCCAGCAGCCAGTAAGCCGCTTGGGTAGGCAAATGTGTCTTCGATACTTGCAATGGATCCGCCCTTGCGCTTGCACGCAAGCCTCACGCCGCCGCTTTAAGGCTCTCCATCCCTCTTTGGGCTTCCACATTGAAACCCTCCATTGCCAATCCGGTGGACCATTTTCGGTCCACTAAGCGAGCTGCTCTCGCTGGCGGCCAATCGGAACGAATCAATCTAGGCAGATTAAAAACTCTTTTACGCTCTAAGCTGGCGCAGCGGCCGTTTCCTGCATCCGACTTCCAATTGGCCGCCAACCCAATTCCGAGCCCAAAATAACAGGTTACAATATTGTTGTTGGCGCTTAGCACGACAGCATTGTGTCGGCGGCGGCGGCGGCAGCGGCTGCTCTCATTGCCCCAGCGCCAATAAGTGGACTCGTCGGGCCGAGCGAGCACTCGAAGCCACTCTTGTCCTTAGTTGCCGATGGGGTTGCGTCGCCGCCGCCAAATCATCTTCACTCCCTGAACGCGCAGCTCGGCCGATGATTGATCAGCTGATACTCGAGCCAAACACCTGCCTCCAGAGCGAGACAGTGGACTCGGCTCGCCTGCCGCCTGTTCAGAGGCGGCCAGAGCCCATCAAACCTAATCAGCCCGCTTGGCCAGCGAGAAAGACATAAAACTTTCCAATACTTACATTTTATTTTAGGAAGTTGCCCTCCTGGCCAATCTTGTGGTTTTCTTTTAAAAACGCACTTCCTATGTCTTTGGCCAGCGAGCTTGGGTTAAACTCAATTAACCTGCGCCTTATATCACTATTGAAACCCTTTGCTCCCATCAAAAGGTCATGCGGCTCTCTAAGTCTCTCCTCTCTACAGATTTGCATACACCTGAAGGCTGTCTGCTAGAGTCGAGCGCCTCCAATTTGACTCGTTGTTGTTGTTGCTGCTGCTGCTGCTTGCAGTCGTTGTTGACTCTTGTCTTGGCCGATCAATTCTGGTCCACTGCCACCACCTCTGGCCTCTTGGCTTCTAAAGATTCGACTGAGCCTTTGATCGGGCTCCCTGAGACTGTCTTGTGCCAGCTAGACTCTCGTTCCATGCCTTGTGTTGTTCATCTAGCGGACGAAATGTCGGCATGGTCGCGTCAGCCAACTTGACCATCCCTCGGCGCAATCAAAGCTCCTTCTCCAGGCGACATCTTGCCCAATGTCGTCCGTTATCGCCATGCGCAGGCCAGGTCATTGCTAGCAGCTATCTTAGTGAAATTGATACCAGCAACAAGTTGCAGCAACTCGAGCGAGAGCCAAAGAGAAAAGTTGCATTCCTTGTTGAGTCGGCAAAAGGAGAGAATCCTCAAGTTGGCTCACATTTTTGCCAACCCCTCGCTCCGCCAGTTGCCTTTGCCCAAAATGAGAACCATAAACGACATAATTAACCTGCTTCTCTCATAGAGCAAGCGCGAATTCTGAAAGTGAAATACATTTAGTGGCCAATCAACCCTTCGCTTTGTGGCTCTCCACTTTCAACTTGAATCTTGCATTCTCTTCGGCCCCATTGAACTGAATTAATTGGCTCCAATGGCATTTGAGGCCACCTTGGCAAGGTCCATTTTCGAGCCCAAACATTGGCCATCCTTGTGGCCAAACTGCGGGCAGACTGGACATATGGCCGTGGTTGTTGTTGCCGCTGCCGCCATTTGCTATTCGAGCAACAGGCGGCCAAAAGCGGTGCATTGATGTCATTGGCTTTTATCTCGTCTAAAACTGGTCACTCGGATCCTCTCTGAGCTGGATCAAGCAGTTTGTTGTCAGAAGTGTAAAGCCAACAACACTTTAGCTGCCAGCCGATGCCATTCAACTTTATGCCGCCCGCCAATGGTCAGCGCGCTCTCCCTCTTTGTTGGTCTAGACTCTCTGGCAGTGGCTTGGGCAACGGCGACAGCGGCCAAACTAGGAAACTCCAGCAGCCGCGACATCTGACCGGCCTGTTCCAGTTTACCTGCTGTCGCCGCCGCCGCCACCGTCGCCATTCTGGCTCACGAGGCTGCATACGCGAGATCAATCGATTGGCCGGATGCAAATGGTTGAGGAGGCAAACAATGTATTCGGTTGGTTATAAACGAACCATTTATTTAACTTAACAATATGAAATGGTTTCGGTTGACTGCGGCTCCGCTGTCGAGTTGCATGCGCAATTTGCTTGCCGGGTGGTCGGCCAGAGGTGACTCTTGCCATCCGGCGAGATAAGTGCGCAGGTGGTTTGAGTTGTTGGCGGACAGTTGGCCAGACTTGATGTAAATCTCTGCCGAGCTCTACTCGAGCAACTGGCCGATACTGTTCGGATCCTCCATGTGCTTGAGGAAGAGGAAGGCAGTGAGAAGGATTGCGTTGCCGGAACAGTCGGAAATTGACATGAGCACCGGAATGACCACATTGTCCGGATCCCAGTCGAGTCTCCACGAGATCGGAGTGACCAAGTAGGTGAGGCACTGAATGAAGGTTACCTGGCACACAATGGCAACCAGGCAACAGACTATAAGGTACAAGGTGACGTCAACGTACTTTGGGCTGACAATAAAAATGAAACACAAGTAGACGCTCATTGCGGGAACGCACATTGCTATCAGCCATCTGGATACTGACGCGTTCATGTCTTTTCGAGGGAGAACATTGAGTTAGTTTCTAGTTGTCAAAAGATGGAGCTTCAGTGGCTTTGCCACGAGAAAACTCGTGCCAGTTGCTTACCTTGTGCATAGAGAGCCTCGATAGGCGAGCACTTGGAGGCGTACTCTTTGGCCCGATCTGGGGCCACATTGTTCAGTTGTTGCAAATAGGTTGAGATGCGACTTGCTTGCACCGCCATCAGGTTCACGCTGACCCCGTTTACAACAGCCTGGTAGACGGCAATTCGGGCAAACGATTGAACTGCATGGTCAAAGACTAAACCCGAAATGGTGGCCACCGAGACTGCGAGCGCGAGCGGCAAATGGGTGCCGATAAACATGCCCTTGGTGAAGGGGTTTCGGGTTGCGAGGTAGAAAGTGAGCGGGAGCAGACAGGTTAGACCAACAATGACCACTATGAACACCCACTCTTGCGCTTGGATTGTATGAAAGAGGGCGCCCGTGACTGATATGAAGAATACGGAGGAGAAGTCGCCAAACATGGCCGCAATCAGGGTGGACACGTTGTCCGGATTGACGCCCGCCTTCTCGCTACCCATTACAACTGCAAGGATGAGACACGAGCTGAGCATTTCGTTTACACAAATGGCCGCCATACTGGTGGCAACAACGCGAAGACCAACGCTTACATCCAGCTGGCCATGTTCAATCGATGAAATTATTATCACCAAACTGCTTGACATTAGTCCAAATATAATCGATTGCGTCTGAACCATTGCAAGGTTTCCAAGGAAAGCCTCCAGCTTCTTGCCGAGACTTTTCATTGAGCCCATGTTTGAGCAGGTTGATAGGCGCGCGGCAAGTGTTGCCTCGAGGTTTGTTTTGAAGGCCATGACAGTCGCTAGAAGCATGTAGAAAATTGTATTATCCCTGAACACTCTCCAAGTTTGCGCATAATTTAAAAACAATCCAGCACCAACATTCCCAAAACCAGACAAAAGGAAAGGAATGAACACTTGAAGTATTAGGACTCTTTTGGTTTCCTTGCTTTCGAGAGCCTGACATTTGGTTGCCAAATTTGCGCCTCGAATATCCTCACTAAAACGGCGCCTCTCTGGCTCGGGAACACCCAAGAAGATGTTTCTGAAGCTTGGCTTCCGTTGCGGCCTGTCGTCTTGAACGGTTGGCCGGCGATTCTTGTAGCGGGTGAGCTGGATTAGATCAGTTGCAAGCGACTTTGTGGTGTTCATGTCGGGTATGTAGCTGAATTGTTCATGTTGGCTAATGCTAATGCCATAAACTGAGTTGCTTTCGCACCCAACTGCCGCATCCTCCACCTCAGTCTTGGGCCCATCGCCGCCCCTAGCCTGTAAGTCGTAGGCCGACTGCTTGGACGATTTTAAACTAAATTGAAATGGCATCTTGATTCTCATTCGCTGTATTAGCTACACTTTTCTCCCTTTCGCTGTATTCTATTCTCAGTCCAACAAACTGAGCTCGATTCCAATACTCTTTGCTCGCGCCTCCACTTAACCCGGCTATTGGAAGCTGCTCGCAATTGGCTCACCACTAATCAACAAATCAAACTGCAAAGTTAACAGACCAAAGGCCAACCAAAGAGGCCTATCAAGCAGGGTAGTCACTTTGCGATGACCGCCGAGTTTATGTTAATATTAATAGATCAAACAAAGCAATTGTTTGGCAGACGGTAACGCTCGAGTTGATTGTTCGAGTGATTTTATCTGCTTGGCTTCAGTTGGGATCTTGTTTCGCGCTTTCCTAAGCTAGATGTGGTGGTATAGTCAATGGCGACACAAGTTCTGGCAATGAAATTCTAAATTAGAACTGGAGTAGCCCCAAATCAGTGACGAAAACAACTGGCTCGGCCAATATCTCGAACTAGAACGCGTCAATCCGAAATCAAACAAACTTTGCAAACTGAACAAACTCATTGTTCATCGGACTAAATTTCAATCGCCCAACCTGGTTAGCTAGTGACATTCGTTTGCTCTTTTATTTGGCTACATTGATTGAAACGAGGGAAATGAATTATTCATTTTTCTACTTGCTCAGCTACAAGGGACCTCTTGTGCCAAAATCCCATTTGCTAGCTTTTATCGCCAAGTCCATAGGAAAGTATGAACCTAAATCTGGAATTTAACCGCAGTCTGGTCGGAGAGGACATTTCCGCAACCAAAACATGAATAGGATAGGTGGTCCAGTGCGTCGCTCGTTGATACTTTTCCATCATTCCAAGGCTTATGCCATAATGTTAAAGTGTCACTAACCGACAGACATACTATCCTCCTCGAGGTGGTCAAAGTCTTCATGATGAACTTGTGAATTCTTGGCAAAATCGCTTACTTCAATGTGTATAGAATCCTTGATAGAGTTTGGGCCGGTTTGCGATCCTTTAAAAGTCAGTCCATCCTCCATGCCACCAGGAACAATGTTGCTCTCCTTCGCGTCATCAATCAATTCGGGAACATCTCGTACTCTGGCGTAAACTGTCGTTATAATGGCGATTGTAAGTGCAAGAAGAAGCATCCGGTTTAGCTGAGAGTCTCGTCTCGAATTCATACTATGGCTTTCGGGTCAATCACTGGCACTTTGGAGAAGTGGATCAGAGCTGGAATCCTGCGAGCAATAGGATTGATATATGGGCACAAACTTTTGGTTCGATGAGGGCAATTATATAGAACATCTTGTGATTAATACGAAAGACAGTTTATTTTTAGCAATTGCGAAAACGCTCGCGCCATCAGGTGGTTATGTTGGGCAACTTGATCGATGACTGGCCATTAGTTGACTCATGTTTGTGATCCTCAGATGGCGCTAACTTCGCATCCAACAAAGACCCGTCCATTTGCTTGTCGCTCCCTTCGAGCTCAGACTTTGCCTTCTTGGTTTCTGCCTCTTGCTCGCTACCTAGCTCATTCTTCTGGCCAGAGCCGATGGAAGGAGAGTGCTTTCGTTTCCGTTGCCTACGTCGTCGGCGGCGCCGTTTCTGTTTCGCTCCAGCAACCTTTTGAACCAGATCTAATGAACTCTGGACGCTGTTCTGGCCTATGACAGTGGCGCTGGCCGCAGCCGCAGCGGCAGAAAGCGCCGCTGGCAAGACCAATTGCTCGATCAGGTTGCGGTGATAGAGGCTTAGCATGAGCGAGTAATGTTGCTGAATGGTTAAGGGTGGAGTTGATGATGATGATGATGATGTTGGAAGGGCAGGCAAAGCGCGTGAATCTGGACACACAGATGGCACCATCCTCAATGGATTTCCCGCAAACTTGTCAGCCTGGCCAGCACTTTCAGCCTGATTGTTGTTGTGGTTGTGTGTGTTCAACATTGCCTAGTTTTCATTGAAAGACTTGGTTGCCGCTAGCTTGAATTTAGCTAATGCTTCTATTCTATATGAAAGACTTTGTTTCGAAATTAGTAGTTCCACAAATGGCCAAGCAGAGTTACATGACTGCCAATGCTAATAATGATGGCAAGAATCTAGATTAAAATGTAGATGTAGATTCACACAATGTTCACTCTTGCCGACCATGTCAATGCTTAGCCTGGTTCTATGGCGGCTTGCGCTGGTCAGTGTGTGATGAGTTAGCCCGCTTGGTGAGTCAGTCGGCCCGTCCGTCCGTTTGTTGTGGTTCGTGGTCCCCACAAGCATTGGTTTGTTTGTCTCCCAATTTGCGAGTCATCCCTTGCCGTCTAGTGCAACAATGCATGGCGGCCCCTTGTTGATCATTAGCGACGAATTGAGCTGGCAGATCCGGGCGCAAAATATGGGTCTGCTAGGCTTTGGATGGGAGGAGCGGGTTCACCGAGTTTCCATTTTATCAGTTGGCCGGATCAGCTGACACAGAGGACGGCGGTTCAGGAACTTAGGCCGCGCTGCGCTGAGCTCTGAACTGGGCCGGCCGAGGGGAGCCTCCTGTGCGCGCGCGCGCTTGGCCAGCATAGGCGAGCTGAGGGCGCCGATTGCGCTGCCAATGGCGCCACCACTGCCGCAATCCCATACCTGTTCAAAATTCCAACTCCAACCGCCAGCCTCCCAGCGCAGATCCACTATTAGCGCCGTCCGAGTAGAGCGGAAGGAAGTGCGTCCGAGCGCGAGAGAGCTCAATTTAACTCCATTTCAATGGCCATTGTTGCTGGAATAGAGTTGGCGCAAGCTCAATTGCCTGGCCAACTCTCCTCTCGTGTCCAATCGGCGTAACAGCGCCGGCCACTTGTCCAATTTTGAGATTGTCAGCCCATTTGAGAGCAAATGGATTCGTCTGGTCGGCAAACTCAGCTCACACTTTCCCAGCCAGCAGAGTTCATTGTCTGGCGGCGAGAGCAAGCGCGCACATACGCGTTCCGTCCACCTGGACGCGGCTGCCATTAAGTTTGGTGCAGGTGAGAGCGGGAACCATTTTAGCTTGCGCCTTTCGAGCTGCGAGTTGGGCTACGAAGAGGCGAGTCCCTTCCGCGGGATACCTGTTGTCTAGTGTTGCAGCGAGCGAACTTGGAGGCGTTAAGTCAATTTGCCAAGGTCGCCGCCAATTTGAGACAAGACTTTTTTCTGAAGCCAGTGGAGCTGAACTTTGTGGTCTCGTATCTCCTCCATTGAACTTGGCTAACAGGCGCGCCGCACGAGGAGAGGCAGACAGAGGGAGCTGCTGACGCTGTTGGCCAGCGCTGCCGCAATCTCGGTCGGCGTCACGAAGGCCCCCAATTGCGCTTGGTCACGAGCTGGACAGAATGCTCTCGCTTTGAAGCTTAGATTGCTGCACGTGATGGAATGAGAGCTGGTCGCTCGGCTGAGCAGCTGCTGGCTGCAGGTGCGAGCGGCCTGTAATGGGAGATTTCGAGCGAGCTGAGACGGCTCTCGGGGGCCGATTGGGGCCAACGCCCCTAGTGGCGGCTTCTCGCGCTTGGCGTTGGGTGGGCCGAGTTGGACTAGTCAGTGCGGCGAGCGCGCCTTTGGTTTCCAGCGAGCGAGATTTGCAAACGAGGCGACGCGCACCATTTGGCGCCCTCTTGGGTGTGAAGGCTCGCTTGGCACCAGGGGGCTCTCGCTGTCTGCTTACGCGCGCCCGGCACTGCTTGCCGCCGATGGCTCCCCACTCAAACACTGTGCCGCCTAGCTGGCGCGAGTTTGCCGCAAACAAAAGCAGAGACCAAAACCCAAACAGGGACAAGCTTTGTTAAGAGCGCTCGGCTCGCAACTTGCGAGTGGTCGCCTGTTGCGGCCAAGTGTTTGCTTGGCGCCAGTTGGCCATCAATCATAAAGGCGCATCAATGGCAGCCATTGTTGTGCCCAATATTTGGCCAGACTGCGCGCGCTCAAGTGGCTCGCCGGCCGACTGGCTGGCTCCATTGGCTGCCGTTGGGCGCGCATGGCCGCCTCAAGCCGCCCAACGCGCTACTTGCGCCGTTATCATCATCGTCCGTCCTCCTCATCACGCTAGTGTGGCCGCACCTTCCGCTCTGGCTCAAGCTGGCGGCCGCCGTTCCTGTTGCCACTCGAGCCGCAACCAGAACTCGCGCGTCCCCCCCCCCTCAGTTTTGCGCTGAGCGACCTGAATTTGGCCCCGGCGGCCAAGCCAGCCAGCCAGCCAGCCGAGAGCCTCCGATGGGCTCCTGGCCAATGTTATCTTAGGCCCATTGGGGCCGACGGGCGAGGGGGCGCAAATGGTTCACAGAGCTCAGCTCTAGCGGCGGCGCCGTCAAGCTCTGAGCACACTCGAGCCGGGAGCGTCGAGCTCGCGAGTTAGTCAGCCAGCCAGCCAGCTTGGCGAGACAGAGCAAATTGCGACTAGCTGCTCGTTAGTTCTCCCTTTGCGTGTCAATTTTGTGCTCCCGAAAATAAGCCTTCAAGCCGGAATTTGCGCGCTAGAGTTGGGTTGAGGAGGAGCCGCAGCTTGGCCCCTATTTGCCAATTAAAGGAAAACATTAGCGAGTTGGCGATCGAGCGCCTCGGTTTGGGTTCTTGGCTGGCGGGCGAGCGGAGAGGAGAGGAGAGGGGAGGGGAGGAAATGCATTAGTGGCTTTGGTTGCGAGAGCAAGAAGGCAGAGAGCTCGATGCAGTTCCAGGCGGCTGCACTCGGACAGGGCAAGTCGTCAGGGTGAAGATCTGACCGAGCGGATGGAGGCGGCCGAGTAGGTGGAACATTCATGCGAAGGAGTTCTGGCTTGGCTTGCGCAACAGGCGGCCACCGAGGGGCTCGGCTCTGCTCTTTTATGGGCGCTCGGCTAGCTTGTGACGCGCGCCATTGAAAAGGGATCCCCTTTGGCGGCCAATGGGAATTCGGCCCGCAGAAGCGTAGGTTTTATGTCAGTGCGCGCAATTGACGACAGGCAGCCGGCAGGTTTGATGGCTAAATGGAGACGACTAGCTTGGCTAAGCCGTTGAGCCAGCTTGGCAGCCGCAGAGGCGGCGGCGGCGGCGGCTGTACCAATGCCAATGCGGCCGCCCGTGGGCTCTGGCGCTCTCGAGGGCCCATCGGCGCTCGCATAGGATCGAGCAGTGTTGGAGTTAGCCAGGATTAGCCCGGCGCGCTGGCCCAGTTTGCGGCTGACGAGCGCGAGGGGCCGGCGAGTTGAGTGAGTCATGGCCGGAGCGCGGCGAGCGGCCGCACCTATGGCGCGCAACCGAGGGCGAGGCCGCTCCACTGAGGGCGCGCATAGCTGCTCTTGCACAGCGAGCGAGGGGGCCCAGCGCGCGCCCTGAGCTGGGCCCACACTGAGCTGCAGGCGAGCGGGCGGCGCAGCGGCCGCTGCCTCCCCCGCGCGTACGCTTACCAGCGGGCGCGCAAGGTGGGGGGCGGCGCGAACGAAGCGGCCGCACAGAGAGCGGGCGGCCGAGCGTGCGCAGTTTCGCGCGCAATGCGCTCGCCAGCGAGCTCGGCGGGCAAGCGGGCGGCGCCACTGGCTTCCTCTCGCTGGGCCAGCGAGGCGGGTTTTATTGTACTTTGTGGCTGCACTTGCCTGCCGAGGCGGCGACGGCTCCAGTAGCTTTGGCGCCGCCGCCGCCGCCGCTGCCAGCAAACTGGAAAGCTCAACTAGACTCGCGGGAGCTGCGAAATAAACGTGAGCGAGTTTATCCATTGTTGTTGTCGCTCTTGGCTCGTTGCTCTCTGCTCTCTGCTCTCAGCTCACAGAGACTTGCAAACTTGCAGCGAGCGGAGAGAGAGGAGAGGAGAGGCAGACAGGAGAGCGGATAGATGAAGAAACAAGAATGCGTTGACGTGTTTCAGTCGCCGTTCTCGTCCTCGGTGTCGATGGTGCCGCCGTTGTTGCAATAAAAATAATATAAACACAACTAGAGTCCAAGAGTTTCCAAGGTTCGAGGTTGGAGCGCAGAGTTAGCAGGCGGCTTGAGAGGAGAGGAGAGGAGAGGAGAGGAGAGGCGCGACATTGGAAGGGCTGAGCAGAAGGTAAGAATCGCATATATTCCGATTGGGCTCCAAAAGTGAGCCTTTAAGCGCCTCTAAGTCGGCACCAGCCAGCCAGCCTCTCTCGCCAAAGCCGCTTTGGCCGAGCGAGCGATTCCAGATGCAAGCCGAGTGGGTCGGGCGCGCGCACTGCTGCGGGCCCAATGCGAGCTCGGCTGGCACATGCGTTGCCTTTCCAGCGCGGCCGCCGCCTACACTTCCAACGCCGACAGCCGCCCATTCACCTGGCTGGCGGCTCAGCATTTGAACGCGCCAAGTCTGCGTCTTTTTAGATGAGGAGAAATTGAGATGGAGTTTCCAATGGCCACTCGCCGGCTCCTTTCACTTGCGCCGCCAGTTTAATTGGGCGCAAAAGTGGAGTTATTCGAGGGAAACCAACTTGGCTAAGCTCGATTTCAAGCCAGCCAACTGAAGGCTAACCAAGTCGGATAGAAATAGAAAGCTTATAACTGAAAACTAACCCAATCGTTCCATTTAAACACCAAAACACGCCGAGCAGCCGATGACACCGCGCACGCAGAGTCGGTCAAGTTTCTCACCACTGATGTTATGAAAAACTTCAACACAATGGCCGACGACTATCACACATCGCAATCAAATTTGGCCGCCCAGCAGCATCGCCAGAGCCAGCAGAGCAACCAAGCGGACGGCTCGAGACAGCAGCTCGTTGACGAGATGGGCCAGGATTTGGTTTACTTGTCGCGCGACGCCCCCTTAGATGGCGGCGAGTCTACCTTTGGGGCTGCGACCAGCTACAGCCAACTGGGCGGCAGCCAGCGCGACGGCTCAGTGATGAACATGGGCAGCGACCTGCAGGATGAGGACGAGGAGCGGGCTGGCGGCCGCGCTCGCCAGCTCGACAGTCCAACGCAACTCGCCTTCAGCGGCAACGAGCACGAGCAAACGCTGGACCAACTTTCGCCGGACAACGTGGACATCCAAAGGCAGCAACCAATGCAGCAGGCAGGGTAAGTGAGCAAGGCAGGCTCCTCTGGGGCCAGACTGGCCGCCAACTCCACTTTTCGCCCCTCCATCTCTCTCGCCTGTGTCCCTCTTGAAGCCGCGCTCTAGCTCTAACACAAACGGCTGCCCCCTCTCGCGCTTTCTCTCTCTCTCTCTCTCTCTCTCGCTCGCTCAACTCCCGCGCTCGCAAACTGGACCAACTGGCCAAACTGTAACTCTGTCCTCGCTCGCTCGCTCGCCCGCTCGTCGTGCTCGCAACCTGTTGGCTGTGTCCCTTTCAGCAGGCTCGCCGACGAGCGGCCAACTCTAACGCTCAAACCGTAAGTCTCTCTGCCCGCTCAAAATTGCTCCCTCCTCTCTCGGCTCTCAAGTTTCAAGCTCAAGTTTAGATGTGGCTGTAGATCAAGACAATGCTCCATTTTGGTCCCAATTCGGGGGAGGATTGTTCACGAAGTTGGCCAGCCAAAGGCCGCCGCCGCCGCCGCCCAAATCCAACGGTCCAGCCGAGCGTCTCTCTTTCTCCCTCCCTGCGCCGACTAATTTCATTGCGAGCGCACGATTTCAGCAGCCCCACCGCTCGTCTAGTCTCTGCAACAAGCGAGAGCAGAGACAATGGCGCTGGCCCAAAGCCAAGCCGGCGACGTCTTGGCCAGCCAGCCAGCCACTCGGCTCGCCAGCCAAGCCCCTGCGAGCGATAATTAGCCGCCAACTTGTTGCAACGCGAGCCTCCTCCACCTGGCTCGCTCGCTAATGAACGGACCGCCGCCGCCGCCGCCCCCCCCCAACTCGGCTCGACTCCACTGCAGTGCGGCTCGCTCGGCCGGGAGCCACAGGCGGCCACCAGCTCGGGCTTGGCGCGAGCGATCCCCCCCCCCAACCGACACGCAAGCGCCACCCTGGCCCGCGCGGCGCCGAAGCCTCGGCGGAGTCTCCAGACGAGCAGTCTGGAGGCGACTCGACTCCTCTCGGCTCAGCTGGTCGGCGCGAGCGGCCGGACGACAAGCTGCGACGGCCTGCGCGCCCTCTCTCGCCGTTGGGGCCGCCGGCCAGAGTTGAACGACCTTCTGGGCGAAACACGGGCGCCTGGCAACAGCATCAGCGGCGGCCAGGCGG
>Ga0268249_1000140_pt1 | contig 45874 bp, 34 predicted proteins | sample AgamicAtPe_FD_200257 | JGI IMG/M metagenome (GOLD analysis project Ga0268249, IMG submission 200257) | Agave microbial communities from Guanajuato, Mexico - At.P.e (v2) (version 3) | ecosystem: Host-associated > Plants > Phyllosphere > Phylloplane/Leaf | place: Guanajuato, Mexico | collected... | reverse complement strand
AGAGAGAGAGAGAGAGAGAGAGACTCTGAAATTAACCGTTTGAGACCTGTCTGTTTAATGTTGGAAGACTCGCTACTGAGCCAATTCTGATGTTGAATTCTAGCAAGCAATCGTACACTTTCGACGCTGGACATCACAGCGATGAAGGTTACTCGACAGTCCGCTATCTATCACACATCGTTTTCCTTCGATCTCTCAGGAGGAAGATGAGAATGCATCAAGTTGGTCGGATCTGATTGCGACAGTCCGCGCCCCATAATTTGATTGTATCTCGCGAATACGTCGCAATGGATTCAGTCTGCTCTTCGACTGCATAGTGTTCGCAATTCTTTCGAGGGATTTCTTTTGAGAATGGATGGGTCTAAATTCTCTTAAACAGGCCCAGTTTGTGCTGACAATTCGGGCATCGATGTTCGATGTCTTTGCATTCTCTCACGCAGCAAGGCACTAAACAACAAAGCAAATACCCTGCTAAGAAGCATAGAGCTCCGCTTAGTATGTAAGTCAGAAGTCCTGGTGTTGAATGTGTTTCGGTCATCACATGGGCATGGCAGTTGGGACATGTGAAGCGCATTGGATAAGGCCCAAATTGAACTGGGGTCACTGTAGTGTTCGAGTAGATTATCATGGGTTGTGGTTGGGATTGGACGCCTGTGTGAAGCCCGGGTGGTGGGGGAGCAGAGAAGTTGTCTTTCGCCTGGAGCTGGACTGGGGGCTCATGACCAGGCGGAGAATAGCCTGGAGGTGGCTGATAATAGGACTGGTCGTTCTGTGATGGGTTTCCCGGCTTCATGATAGCTGATTCGTTGAAGTTCTATTGGTTGCAATATCCCCTAAATGAGCTCGGCCTCTTGTCGTAGGTTAGTCTGAGTGAGATGAAGGGAGTGGTTCGGTTTAATCTGTATAATAAGGCCGAAAGTGAGGGGTTTGTTGTTGAGACAGAGTCCAGTATCGAAGATGGTCGAAATGATAGGTTATTCTTGTTGCGGTTAAGTACCAAGGTTTCGGCAGCATAGATCTTCAACTTATTTCCGTGACTTCTCGTCGTGTTTCTTCTTAATATTGATTGCACAATGGAGGATATCCCTGGCGAGCTATGACGAACAATGTAGTGGGGGGACAAGTGACATTATCGCTTTCTTATCGAACAATTCATGTTAGACGCGCGCTCGCACACTCTCTCGGTCGGAGAGCGCGATCTCCAACGCCAAACTCACGGCGCAATTTGAGCCCAGCTGACAAAAGCAGGGTTATAGATACTGAAACCGCCCAAATCCTGGCTTGACTGCGCCTTTCCCCATCCGCCCTTGGCCAGAGCTATCGACTCGACCTATGTAAAGAATTTAGGGCTTTTGCCCAGAATGGTATGGCTCTTTAAATATTGTGTCTTTAAATCCCTGGCTTTGTCAGCACCAGTAGTATGAGAAAGTGTTCGCTGGCAGCCTTGATCCCAGAGGTGGCAGACATTGCGACAACAAGCGCGCCCAGAGCTTCGAGATTTGAGCACGATTTAGGCTCGATAGAGAGGGGAGTTTTGTGTGAATTGAGTCAGTCGAGAACAACGGGATGTATTTTTGGGACTAGAAAACCCTGAATTTTCATCACAAAATTGCAAGCGGATTTCTGAGCCCTAAAAACTTCGCAAACAACTCGCTTATCCTTCTCTCCAAAACATTTCTAATGTTTATAAGCTTCTTCGCCAAAGAAAACACTGCGACAACAGATAAGTATCGAAACAAAACCCTTAGGGCTCACCTATTAGGATATTCTTTACAATTTAATAAATTTACTATTAGAGTATAGGAAACACATCTAGCAACACCTCTGATTGCACCAAACTACTAACTAATGGGCCAACCAAAGAAATCTGTTAGCCAGAGATGTCACCTAGAAGGGTGTAGGGTGAAGCTTTCGCTTAGTCAGGTAACTTGTGGCCGCTGCTATTGCGGCTCAGTCTATTGTCCGACACATCGACATAACCACAACTGTTTATTTAATTATCGCGAGCAAGCGAAGGAAGAGATTGAACGCAATTTGCCACTGATAAAGGGCGAGAAGATTTACAAAATATGAATAAATTTGAATAGTTTCATCATAGCATATTTAAGCCCTCAAGTTATTTCTCTCCTCAAGCTTCACCAAGTCCAGTATACTGCTGTAGAGTCTAGTCCAAGCACTTACTAGCGCATTAGTGTCAGCCGAGGTGAAGTTTTTACTTAGATTATTGTTTACAGTTGTTTTTCCAATTTGCATGCAGCCATCTAGCTCGGAAGACGAGGAGGGTGACGAGGGAGCGCGTACTTTATCCAAAGCACTAGTCATTGTTTCTGAATCGTCGCCTTTCAGAGGCTCCACCTGCTTCGTGCAGCCATCCTGGATGCTGGTCGGTCCACCCCTTTGGTTGACGTCGCAGATGAAGTCTATCAGTACGATTCCTAGATTTCGGAACTCTGCAAGGCCGATGTCCCTTTGCAGGTGGCTCCGAACGAGTCCGAGCAGAGCTGCATTGAGTTGATCTGCCTTGCTTTCATCGCCAGCAGAATCGGCGACGAAAGTTACTGTCTCGATTACCTTCACCGCATGTCTGATCAACCGCTTATTCTCGCGCATGTTCTCCAAATCAAGATCAATAAACGCCGGAAAGAATTTTAGATATTGGGGAAACTTTGTGAAAAGTCTTGGGTTTTGAGTGAGAGCGATGGTGAATCGAATTAGTCTTTGAGTTGGCGAGTTGTTCTACACATAGTTATAGTTTGGGCTTGCTGAGCATTCAGGAGGGAGCAGTTTGTGTACCTGGCTTACGCTAAGCCATCGATCAAAACTCTCTGTCGCTCCGAAACTACATCTATCAAGACTCACCCCCGGAACAATAGAACTCCCGATCCAACTGGGTCCTTTCTCACCGGAACCCATGATGCCCTGATCAGGTCCACGTCAGTGCTATCCAAAACCATCTGGCAGGGTTGTTTGGTGGAATGATGATTGCGGTCAGTATTTAATCCGCCCACTAATATCCAGTCGCTGTCGTCGTCGATGGGCGTGCAATCGGCAGCTCTGAACAGATCTTTTTCGTGGCCAAAAGGTGTCACTGATGAGGTGCTGGCTTTTGCCTTGCCAATGGCTGCCGTCAACAAGTAATCGCCGAGACCAAACCAGCCCCTCTTATGCTGCCTATTGGCCTTGTTTTGCTCAAACGACGACTCAAGCGGCCGACCATGTGAAAATAAACCTACAAGGTCTCGCCCAACAGAACCTCCGCTTGGCTCTTCGCTGCCTTGCCTCTGGTGGCCACAGGAGAATGTTGATGAGTAGAGGAGTGAAGTCTGCGTGAAGGACGTTCGTTGATCTGCTTGTTTGTCGTCGGAAGCAATTAGTCCTCTTGGACGCTTCATTCAAATCGATTTTGATCGAGCTCTGGTTTAGAGATGGTGCCCTCGAGAGGCGGAAGCTTTTGGAGTGGTGGCGCCTCGAGGAGCGAGAGCCGCCCGAACATGCGTAGGGTTCGCGCGCCTGCTTGGTGGGGAGCTGATGGAGTCAGCCTTTTTTCCTTCTCGCGGATAGATAAGGTTGTTGTTGTTGTCGCTTTCGTTCGCTTCATATGCAAAATCTGATAACCTCTGACGGAAAAACTTACGGATAGCTTGCAGATTTATTTCGCTCCTCCACTGGCTCACTTGGAACTTGATAGTTGCTGATGATGTGCTATGGAGTTGATGCCCTAGGTTAGCGTGGGCCAGATGAATGCGCACTGCTTTCCGAGCCCTTGATTGCTCTCCAACTCGTGGCATTCAAATCCACGGCGGGGATACAGCGGCCTACACATGCTGGAGTCTGTTGGCGACAAGTGCGCCGCCACAATGCGCATGACTCGAACTCTTGCCCCCCAATGTGAGGCCATCTCGACGACTTCACGGTGGAGCAGGCTAGCTGGCTTCGACCCAGAGCACTAGTGGCTCTGGCAGCAGACTCGGCGTCTCGAGTGCTCGGACTCGCTCGGTTAGAGTTGAAATGGTCACCTCTACTTACCTTAATTCGCTTGAAACACCGTGAAAACTTACTCTTGACTAATAAACCAGCGCAAGCGAACCAAAATCGGTAGCTACTGAACTCTGAGGCTCGATCTACAAACGGCGTAAACTATCATTAAACTGGGAAAGCTTAAAACGAACCAGTCCAAAGCGGAAGCGAAAGGCGAGAGGGGTTATATGGTAGCGGCGGGCTCTTATTGCGTTGCAGCGACGAGAGTATTTAGCTGAGCCTGTGCGATTGTTCCAAGTGTAGAAAGCGGCTGCTCCACGGGGTCTACTGTTATTGCCACTGCAGCTGACTTGAGATAAGTTCGAGCCAGCAGGGCCGCTACGAGGGTTGCTAGCATCCAGTTTTGTTGTTGCTCTTGCCGCTTTGCTGCCGTTGCCGGCACTGCCGCCTGTAACAGGCGAAGGGCGATAGAGGGAGAGGTAAGGAACGCGATAGCTATTACAGGCGAGCGACAAGTGCTTGGTTTGGAAAAAAATACTTCACAACTCTGGCCTCTGGACGGAGCACCGAGACTCCATGAATACTCTACCTGCTGCAACCGCAGATCAGGTCGCGCGGAGGAGGCAATTTTCATACAGTGAGCGTTCAGATGGCTTACAGAGGCCTGCCGAGAGCCTTTGACCAACTGGCGTCGATTGCCCGATGCAAACCAGGCAGTTGCAGTTGTCCACTGTTCCGGTTCGGACGGGAGCCCTGGGCGTGGTCTTTTGAGGAAGGGAAGCGGGCCATCGCGGAGTGTTGGACTCGCGTTGGTTGAGGGCTGATTGAAAGGAAGAAAAGAACGCAGCTGAGAAGCGAACCCAGTCCGATAAACCAAGAGCAGATATAATGCATGGCCCCAGATCGGGTTCCCCCTTTGCGCACTCTTCCAAATAAAGGCGAGCGTTCCGCAAACAGTCGGCGAATCGAGTCCTATCTCACCATCATGGATCAGCAACCTGTCACCTGTGTTGATCGAATCCTAGCTCGCGGATGCCGCTACAACTCTGCATTTGCCAACCTGGTCCTCGGGTTGCCCTCCTCCCTACCCAGTTTGGCGTATATCTCGCGCGAGCCTCCCAAAAGCGTGGACGCAATCGCATGGCCACGGCCGGGCTTAGGCCGACTCAATTTCGTGCTCAGTCACCGGAATTGTGGCCAGGTTTGCGACATCACGCTTTCCACCCAGATGGTTCAAGTAAGCGGAGAGAGGCGAGTGAGGCGCCAACAAACAGCTCGCGCAAAACAGCTCGCGCTCGGCGTAACTAGTTGCGAGTTTTCAGACGAGCGATCGCAGCCGAGATGGCGGTCGTAACAATCTGAGCTTAGCCGGATAAACAGGTTCCAGAGTGGCATGCAAATCTGCAGCACGCCGGGCTGGCAGCCAATCAAAGGGATTCACATTCTAGCCGCTTGCAGACTTCAAAGCCTCGCCTCCGAGCCGATCCATGGATGAAGTCTCGATCTTCGGTGGCTCAATCGAGCTAAACCGGCAACTCAGAGTGCAAGAGTGAAGGCGATGGAGACGGAGGGAGAGACTACTAGTGCCAGCTTCAACTAGACCCGAGCGAACGATCTGACGCCTTTCAATAGTTGACGTCAGGCCAATGCCATCACTGACTGCATCGGAAACATCCTCGTACCTAGAATTCATGATCAAATTATCGGCGAGCGCAAGAGAGGACGAGCTAGCCAGGAGACCAAGCGCGCACCTGGCGAGACGCCAATTTGGCCAATTTGGGCACGAATACAACTGGGCGCCATCCCATCATGGAGCCAGCTTAGGAGGCGACAACTTGTTCGCAATCTAATTGGTGCCAAGCGAGCGCCTTATTTCCGAAAAGCGATCTACTCGCGCCCAAGAGTCGCGTAGTGCACGATGAGCAAGCGAGCCTGTCGGCTGCCATGAAACTGGCCGACCACTTGGGGCCCCTCGCTGGCCCAGCACAATCGGCGCCGGAGCCGCTTGTTCCAAATTGAGTTAGCGCCGAGCAAGTTGGTGGTCGGGTTTGGGTGGCGGGTTCGCGTCGAGTTGACCAGTTTTAGGGGGCGCATTTGCCTACATTGTGTTTGCCCTAAAACAGACAAGGAGGGCCCGAGCAAATGGGATCCGAATTCGCACTTGGGCCGGATGTGTGAGTGGCCAGGCGGCTAAACTGCGCGTGGCTTGCTCGAGATCTCGTAAAGCTTGCGCAAGCAAATGCGGTCGCTCCAATGGATTCGGTTCAGGCTTTGTCGCCAGTTCCCAGCCCTGATGTGATCGGACAAGTTAGCGCTTTGCATGTAAATTAACGACCGAAATTGAGTTTCGTTCGTTTGATCAAACTAGGCTAACAAAGAGGAAGGGCAGAGGATCGGAAGAGTTCGAGTTGAGCGAGAAAGAGAGATAAATAGCAAAAGCCGGGCCGTCGTTCGGAGGAGCCGGAACTTCGGGGCCAGCGGCTCGTATGAAATCGATTTTTGGATGCTAAGCGTAACCATCAGGACTCATGGATTGCAATGCAGTCCAATGATTCGCAAGCACAAAACTCGGCCCAACTCGAGCATCAATTGGTATCATTTCTGGCAGAGAGAAATTACATTAGATGAATGGGACGTGTTGCCAGCGGATCTAAGTGGATAGTGGCTCTCTGTGGGGATTCAATCGCATATACATTCCGCTTTCTCGAGCTGTATACTCGCTCCGGGCGAGATTCGTCCCTCATTCGAGGTTGATTTTCCGTCACCAAATTATGTTACTCACTTGCTGATGAGCCGATGGGCTCTAATGCAGCCCATAGGCACTACAATGGGCGGACGATGATGGCATTCAATCTGGCGCCACACGAACAGCTCATGACTCCATTCGACTTTGACTGAGAATCATCATCAAGACCTATATCTTGGGAAGGAAGAATGGGCACGAGCACCAGCGAGAGGGAGAGAGAGAGAAAGAGACAGGGAAACATATGACACACGATTCTGGTGCATACCGGAAGCGTGCTCGTAGGGCCAAAGAATGATCACATTTGGTTTATGAGTTTCGCAAACAACATACGGACTCCTAGGGCTACGAACTCAACTTTGATGCATAGGGTGTAACAAGGAAAGTTTGGTCGCCAAACGGACAACAGACACTCGAAGCAGAGATTCTCAACTCCTAGTTTGCTTGAGCTCTTTGATGAACATGCTGTTGCCCATTTTGAGTCTGACACGTTTTGGCATCGTCCAGTGGCCAGCGCAGCTTTCGGCGTTGGTCTTTCTCGTATCAGATTGAATTGAGTTGCTCTCAATTGGCATCGGAGCTGCTGCACTGGAGCGAGTCCTTCGACACGCTCGCTGGCCATTCAAATCGGGGGATGGGGTCGCACTGGTGCTACTGGAGTTCCTAGTCACTATCTTCCATTGAGTTTGCGGGCCTACAGTTGCATCGGGTGCCTTTCCCAAAGTAGTAATAGATCTAGCTGTCACATCTGGTTTTGGCGGAAACTGCGAGCAATGTCTCTCGAAGAGTTTGGGCCGGGGACTAACAGGGTTCAACAGCAAACTTGTTCCCATGTCTCGTCGAGTGGTTCTCTTGCTTTTACTCGGTGATGATGTCTGGTTATTCTGATGTCGATGCGGTCGATCAGGACCACTTTTGTTACTTGAAGCGCTAATCTCTGAGTCCTTGCTGCGATTTGTTTGGCGACGTGAGGATAGGGTTATTTTGATCTCGCGTCCAGATATCAAGCCATTCGATCTTTTCTTCTCAGCGGTGTATTCGTTGAGTCCATTTGAAATTTGATTGCCTGCATTGGTCCCACTGGATTTATTGGCCGACTCTCTAGTTTTTGTTGTGTTCTTTAGTCTTCTAAGTCGGTTATCTGTCTCCCTGAGGCTATAGATAGCCTTTGTGGGAGGCGAGCTTGGTTCAAGACTGCAATGGCTCCTAAACGAGGATTCTCTAGACAAGCTTGTAGCTATCGTTGGAACTATGGAGAGAGAACCATTTTCAACAGTTCGTATTAAAGCTAATGAGGGATTTTTTGTGTTTGATTGATTAGTACCGCTGCTATAATTATGGGAAGAACGTAGTTGGCTTGTGCTAGAATCATTTTTGGCTCTGAAAGTCGAGTTGAGATCAGTGGGTGAAGAGTTTGTAGGTCGAGATGATCCGTTGATTGAGAACGCGCCCGCACCTCTTCGCTCGCAGGTTTCACATTCACAGTAACAATTGTCATCACCGAAGAAGTTTTGTCCATAGTGGCAGGTGATTTCGTCACCAACATCCAGATCGCGCAGTATCTTGACACAGGCGGTGTTTCGTCCAGTAGAGACGAACTTGCAAGTAGCACGACAGTCATGGTTTATAAAAGCGCCAGGACCGAGCCATAGTTGTGCCCGATTCTTTCGGCAGGAGTACATAACTGAAAAATCATTAATTCCAGGTTTCAGCATGCTTTGCTCTTCGTCTTCTGTGAGCTCCGCAATACAACCAATCAGGTATTCTATTTTATCATTCTTGTGCCATTTTCTAGTTGTACACAACTTTGCGCCCATGAAATGCTCCTGAGAGTATCGCGGGCAGTGAGCTATCTCAAAACCTGAATTGCTATCAAAAATCTGCAGGTACCGAAAACAGTGCTTTCTCAGTAGCTCGATCTGTCTATTTGAGAATCTTTGGATAAATGTTCTGATTTGATTGTTGACTCTAATCAATTTCTCGAAAGCCTCAACATAAGACAATTGCTTATTTTTGAAACGTAATACAATTTGCTTCAACGGATTGGTCGGAAATGCTGGAACTTTGTGCTTGACATTCATCTTATGGGTAGTGAAGCCTAGATAAGGGTCGATTATCAGAGCTGTTGCCAGATCATCAAATATAGATAGTTCCTCCGGGGTCATGCCGTCTGAGGCACTTGCGATTGCTGGCGACATCTTCAAGGATTTTACGAGGGCCTCTTTTGAATTCTGGTCTTAAGAACTATGAAAATTCGACGACACCTCGAAGGGAAGTGGGAACTGAGAGCTACTAAGGGGATCTCTTGCAAGACAGAAAGTTGTGAGGCAGAACATAGTCTGTTTTTTCAGAACTTAAGAATCTTGAAAGATCGGGCCAGCCGTCGATTATAGCGGACACCTTGAGTTCATGGATAATTAGCGCAAAAGGGCGGTCTCAAATACATTCTGCTTGTGTTCCAAGTCAAAAATATTGGGCATAGGATGATATTAGTTATAAATTAGTGAAACACTATACGGGTTACCTGTCCGAAAAGGGGACTTCTAGAGACCTCTTCCGTGTTGATCTTGAACAATTCTCTATTTTACGCTTCAAGCGCAGTCTCCCTACGAGATCCGTGGAGCCGCAAGCAGAAAATATAAAGCGCGCACTGAGTATTTTGGCATGTCAGAGCAATAAATTAGCTCATCTCCCAGAATTAAGTGGAAATAACGCAACATATAAATTTATAATAATCTCTGGATTCAACATCAATGGAACCAATCGATCCGCATCTGAGCACCTAGACTTTTCTCGTACCAATGTCGATCATCATCAAACTTCTTGGGCTACCCCTTGAGGCAGCTTCTATCGACGTCAGGCGCTACTTTCTCGGATTGACAATACCTGACGGAGGGGTTCACATTGTGGGTGGCGATGATGGCACTGTTTTTATAGAATTTGCGAGCGATGAGGATGCAAGACAAGCTATGGCCCGTGGCGATGGAACTATCAAGAATTCCAGTATAAAGCTTCTTCTCTCCTCTCGGTCAGAGATGCAATCTGTCGTCGAGGCCGCTCGCCAACAGCAACAACAATATCTCCAACAACAACAACTACAGCAGCAGCAACAACAACAACAACAACAACAACAGCAACAACAACAACAACAGCAGCATCAACAACAGCAGCCAAACATTCACCAACTTCAGGCTACGCTAGGTGTAAACCAGCAACAGTCATTTCTACCAACTAACATGTCACTAATGGGGCCAGCCTTGCTACCTCAGCAGCAGCAGCCGCAACAACAGTCACAACCAGTCCCATTTGAGGGTGACCCTCGTTTGCTTTCGCACAATTATCAGGGTATGATGAATGTGATGAACCGTCCTCAATCTCCTAAGGGGCAACAGTTGCAGCTGCAGGCGCAGCCATCACCTTTTGTTGATCCTCGTATACTGTCACAGAACTATCAGACTGTGATTTCTACATTGACTCAGGCTCCTCAACATCCGCTTCTACCTCAGCAGGGTCAGATTTTCAACCAGTTTCCTCCTACCACTGTTGCAACGAGTAACAGTGGTCTGGGTTTGAGTTTGTTGGGAAATGTCGGTCTAAGTAGTGCAGCTGTGGGTTTGAACCCTCTCGTTGTTGGTGGTGGTTTGGGCTCCTCGACCGGTTTGGTTGATAATGGCATTAATGCCAGTAATAGGAACCTATCGCCCGATAATAGGGCTAGAATGAGCGGTATGCGAGGCGGTGATGACAAGTTGTTCGCTAACAAAAGATGCGTCTTAGCTGCTTCAAATATTCCCTATCGTGCTACCTCCAGGGATATAATCGAGTTCCTATCCGAGTTCAACATAAAGGAGGATTCTATCCGACGTCGCTATAATCAGAAGGGTCAGCCGACAGCCGATGCTAAAATCGCTTTCCCCACACCTGATGCTGCAATGAAAGCGCTGAAGATGATGAACAAAAAGACGCTATGTGGTAGGCCGGTTTTCTTGAAACCAGTCTAAGGTTCTGAGTCAAACAGCCTCAAGTATATTGGCACTCCTGATGAGTTAGTAGTTATGCTGAACAATCGGTATCTAATCAAGATACTAGATACAAACCGGATTGATCAGATTCTTGCTCTAGGTTGTTCAAATTACATTTGAATGTGGATATGCTCCAAGGCTTGGCATATTCCCTCTTGCGTGGCTCGTTCTGTCACTGACTGTCTACAGCGGCGTATAGCGCTGCTGCCCCGATGGCCACATAAGTGCGCCCGACACAGTGCGCGGTTGTGGCCCTTGCACCAAGACTCTTTAATAACGTAGATCTGCCGGATTGATAAGGTATTGTTTCCGTAGATGGTGTTTATATTACAATAACACCACTCACCACTATAATTCGTTTGAAGCACTTCTCGAGCCGACATTCAACAGCGATCATCATCTTCTTCATCAAACTATTATCACAGCGGATTCCCGCAATTTTGTTTCCAAATTTGCCTCAAGTGTGGGTGGTAAAATGTTGATTCTGAATTAGATTAAATAGCATGGGTTTTGGTTAACACCATGCTGTCTTCTAAACTGAGTTAGACATGACTTAGCACTGGATAGCTGAAGCGACAAATCTCGACAATTATGAACATCAACAACAAATAAGAGGAGAGGGAAGCAACAATTACCAGCGGTCGAGACAGGTTGGAAACTCATCTTAGAGCAAAGCTGATAAACAAGCACGAAAATGTCACATATTCCGTCACATCACACCGGAACTGAAGAGAAACATAATACATTTCTGGTAGTTTTCAAGATCCATGGGGAAGATATTCACCTATGGCGCCATGATAAGATGCGACTTATGGGCTCGACCCACTCGTTCACAGTATCCTGTCATAATGTTGAAACCCACTCTGAACATCCAGGCTCAGATATTAGCGTTTTCCTCCTCACAGAACCCGCGCCGCTGGTTGAGGAGTGTTCGTTTAGGGTGCAACAACCTCTTGGCGAACCTATACAGGTCACAGACCTGGCAATATTTATGACAGGGCCGATAGCAAGCTCTAGGAAGGCCTCTTATGCGATTGAATTTGGCATAAGTAGACAGATTTGTGAGCTTGGAAACATGGAGTTGGAGCACGAGAAAGCTGGTACAGCCTACCTCTATCTCGATCCAAGTTTCTCCTCTCAAGGGGTGCAACGAACGCCGATCATTGCAACGCAGAAGCACGTCCCGATAGGGCAGGTACAAGTTGAATATTTAATTATTACAAACCCTGTGGCTTTCGGACGAGCTGCTCCACGACCCGACTGGTTATTCAAGATCAATGGGCTTGATGCAGGCCATCGTGGCGCGGGCTCAGGAAGACGAATGGACTTACCTGAGGGACTGCTCGAGAACACAATCGCTTCTTTCAATTATGCCCATCGCCACGGCGCCGATATGTGCGAGCTTGATGTCGTGCTATCAGCCGACGGTGTGCCAGTTGTCTATCATGACTTTGACGTGGATGCAGTGGCTGCGCAACAATCCAAGGACGAGTTGGGAAAGTTTAGAATCCATGTGAACGAGTTTACTGTGAAGCAGCTCCGCGATTTTCGTCTTTTGTCCTTACATGATGACGAAGGTTGCATATACACACTTAATGTACCTAATCAACGGGAGGAAAACAAGCCTTTCCCGACTCTCGCGCAAGTATTAAAAGAAGTTGATGAATCTTGCGGGCTCAACGTCGAAATCAAATGGCCACAATTATTGGAAAGTGGGAGGATGGAGGCTCGAAAGTATAGGGAAATTAATGATTTTGTCGATCGTATCATAGATGTTGTAGACAAGTATGCGGGTGATCGTCGTATAGTTTTAGAGTCATTTGACGCAGACTTAGTCATAATGTTGCGCCTAAAACAAGCAAGATTCCCTGTAATATTCCTTAGCCAAGGCATGACCGAGCGTTACGAACGTTACATGGATGTTAGAGCAAGATCTGTGAGGAATGGCATCTATTTTGCTCAAGCCTTTGATCTAGCAGGCATCGACCTCATCCTGGACTACTATGTGATGTCAGGAAGGAAGCTAGTAGATTTCATCGTGAGTCATAACTTGGTTGCACGTGCCTGGGGTGATCTTGGAGAGGGACTAGATGTTTTGATCCTCTTGAAAGAGCTTGGTATTCAATGCGTGACTTACGATAAGATTGACCTAGTGAAACGAGCGCAATCGAAACAGCTCGAGTCGAACCTCAACCGGAAGCTAGGACTTATTGAGCAATCGCAGTCGTTGATCCGTCAGGAGGATCATGGGGAGGAGGGCACGGGCACAGCAAGTGACTTTTTAGAGAACGAGAACCAACAAAGTGCCCTGGTTGCTTAGGCCTGATTTTTATTGATAGTATGATTATCATTATTATTGTCTTCCTCGAAGTGATTGTATGAGAGTTTGATTAAATTGTTTATTGATTGATATCTCTGATTGAGTAATAATTGTTGCTGCTCCAAGTTTCGGGTTATCTTATCGACAACGAAGTGACTCTGATTGGAAATAAGTTGACTTATGAGCTTGCGCCTGTCTTGATGTTCCAGGCGCCATTTGAGTTCGACCTCGGATAGATACGATTGTGCCTCCTCGTCGTGCATATTTAGAAAGACCTCGTTCCTTTGTTGATTCATTCTTATAGATTGCTGTATTGCCAACTCTGCTTCTCGGAATATTAAACTCAGATGAATATACTCGTCGTCGTTTACAAGATTGCTCTCCATAGCCAGGATATCGCCTGACAAGCACTCAACAACACACTTGTAGTGAACTAGATGATCTATGAGATTGAAACACCTTTTTCTCATTGAATCTTTGACGGTCGTTCGGCTACTCTGGGACGATCTCAACTCTTGGTCTTTGAGACAAAATTTCCTCTCCTCTTCCAGGAGTAGTGTCTTGATTTCTCTTATATTATCAAACGCTGTGGTCAAGACTCGCTCTTCACTCTTCAAGTCCTCATGCCTGGTAGCCAGGTTGACATACTTCTTAAAAGACTCTTCCATGACGGCCGGCAAGACATCTAGGTGCTTGTTCAGGCGTTTAGGTAGCGAGTGATCATATTACACTTATTTTTCGGCCTAGGTTACGTGGTCAGTTGCGGAGGAAATTGGCTCGTGCTTCGTAACTCTCGTATTGTGGTATCAATATGAGTCAGTGAACAAACTGATACATTTCGGCAGAGCAGGAGCCAAGCGCAGATGGCCGAGTGGTTAAGGCGATAGTTTCGAAAGCTATTGGGGTCTCCCCGCACAGGTTCGAATCCTGTTCTGCGCGAGCTTTTTCTCGTCCGTCCCAGGACGCAACTAGCCGGTGTGCAAGCATGGTCGAAATTTTTCATCCATGGTTCTCACAGTTACACATGGCACTTCACGGCCCCTCTTACTTAGTTAGTACCTACTTTATCACTCTAAATATCGAGCGTCGATTTTCTCCAGCAGAGAACAAAAATGAACGCCCCGATCATTCTTCTTAAAGACGGGACAGAATCGGAGCAAGGCAAGACGCAAATCTTGAACAACATCAATGCCTGTCAACTCGTTGCCTCAACAATTCGCACCACCCTCGGTCCTCGTGGTATGGACAAACTTATCATAGACGGTAAGGGTGCAGTTACTATAACGAATGATGGAGCGACCATTCTGAAGAAATTAGACGTAGTTCACCCTGTAGCGAGGACAATAGTTGACATAGCCAAATCTCAGGATGCAGAAATCGGTGACGGAACTACATCGGTTGTTGTGCTCGCAGCCGAGTTTCTCAAAGAGGCTAAGCCCTTCATTGAAGAGGGTGTGCACCCACAAGTCATCATTAGATCGTTCAGAAACGCACTAAACATCGTTCTTAACAGACTAGACGAGATAGCAGTTAAGCTGGACGATCAATCCGATGAAATTTACATCAAGTGCGCATCCACTACTCTCAGTTCTAAGATGATCGCCCAGAAGAAGGCATTCTTTGCGAGGCTCGTTGTTGATGCTGTCAAATCTTTAGACGACTATTTACCCTTAAACATGATCGGTATCAAGAAGGTTAACGGTGGATCACTCGAAGATTCGCAGCTCATCAAGGGCGTGGCATTTAAGAAGACTTTCAGCTATGCTGGTTTTGAGATGCAACCGAAGCGTTACGAAAATCCGAAAATTGCTTTGTTGAACATAGAATTGGAGCTTAAAGCAGAGCGTGACAACGCGGAGGTTCGCGTTGACAGCGTGCTCGACTATCAAAGCATTGTTGATGCAGAATGGAAGATTCTCTATGACAAACTTGAAAAGATTGCACAATCTGGTGCCAAGGTAGTCTTATCTAAACTACCCATTGGCGATGTCGCCACCCAATACTTTGCCGATAGGGACATGTTTTGCGCCGGCAGAGTTGCTGAAGATGATCTGAAAAGGACAGTACGTGCTTGTGGTGGTAATATCTTGACAACCTGCAACGACTTAAACGAGGAAAATCTGGGAAGGTGCGGAATATTCGAAGAAACTCAAATTGGTAGCGAGAGGTAAGCATCAATATACAAACTAAAATCAACCTACGAACCCAGTTGAAAGTCATCTGCAACTTCGAAAGTCTGAAAGTGCGGAGTTACTCAACTGGAAAATCACCAAGTCGATAACCGTTTCTTTGGGCTTCTGGTTCATAGATACACTATTGACCGTTCTAGAGAAAGAGTTTGCTTATCCAAAAATTGATTCTTACTCTTAGTTACAGAACTCACATTCAAATTTTGAACTCCATCACTGACAGCCCATACTCCTTCCGCCTCTTAGGTACAACATTTTCAAAGACTGCGTAAGTGCGAAAACAGTGACAATTATCATCCGTGGTGGCGCTGACCAATTAATGGAAGAGGTCGATAGAAGTTTGCACGACGCAATCATGGTGGTTCGAAGGCTCTATAGGAAAGATTGTTCGATCGTTGCAGGAGGCGGCGCAATCGAGATGGAGCTATCGCATTACTTGCGCCAACACTCGCGTGAGATCAAAGGAAAAGAACAGACTATCATGACAGCCTTGGCCAAAGCGTTTGAAATAGTGCCTAGACAGTTGTGCCACAATGCCGGGTTGGACGCCACAGCTTTACTAAGTGAACTCAGAGAAAGACATGCCCACGGTCAGCAATCGCACGGCGTTGATGTCTTCGACGGCTGTATCTCAAACAATCTCGATAAATGCGTCTGGGAACCAGCCTTTTCCAAAAGAAATGCCATCACTGCGGCAATCGAAGCAGCGATCGTCGTCTTGTCAGTGGACGAGACGATTCAGAATAAAAAATCCGGTGCGCCAACGATGCCAGGAATGCCAGGACGCTAATCGGAACTTCCTCTCGTTTGAAGCTAAATTGCAAATGTAATGTTTTTAATAAACTTTCATGGCATTACATGCTGGCTTCAACTATCGTTCAAGAGCTAATAGAAGTCGTAGTATGGATTCAATACCTCTGAGTCTAACCTAGGGTAGGGATGGACGATCTTTTGCAGCGTTCCCACAGGGAGCACAAGGCCATCTGGTAGCACGATTTCGCTCGTGAGTCTATAGGTGGTGCACATAGGGTTAATTGGTAGAGCATGGACAGTATCATCATTTGATTTCTCGTGCTTGATAGTTCGACTGTTGATTTCGTGCCCAATAGCTGACTCAATAACTGGATGACCATCTCCAGACTTGATCGCGATTTCGAGATTGGGCGCTTGTCCTCTGGAGTCCTCCACTTTCACGGACGTGTCAGTCACTTCTCTAGCATGCCTCGAATTGACTTGCGAGAGATTGGTTTCGGTTTCATGAGACATATCGACATCTCTGTTCACTTGATTTCTCGTTACCCTTGTGATTACCGTAGGAATAGTTCGATCGATAGGGTCTTGACCTGAGACTTCTGTCTTGTTAAGAGAGCTCGATTTGGAGGATGAGTCATCGACAGATCCGAACGGAGAACGTTGAGTGTCCTTGAGTGAATAGGGATAGAGCTGCTTGTGGGAACCGTCAGCGACATTTTCTCTAGTAAAACCACGGATTGACAACCACTTTTCGAGAGTTTCTTGACTATAGGTCCCTGAGGTCATAATAGCGAAAAGAGCTTGATGCTGTGCCTGATGGTGGTCCATTTCGAAAGACTTGACGAAATAGGCACAATACCATGAGTAGTCGTAGTTGAGATCTGGTCCATGGACCACGTACTTTGGTGGCGAATATTTGCGGTGAGAAATATTTTCGTCCATTTTGTAGACATGGGGTGAGATTGATATCTGCGAGGATGAGTCTGGGACTGGACTTGCATGTGTCTTGACTCTTTTCGAGTACTCGGGGGATACGATGCTGTTTTCTCTTCGCTTAGGGTGAATTTGCTTGCTTTGGTCACCTGAAGAACTGTCCAAGATTCGGGGGTTTACACTATAGGAAATTGATGGCAGAGCTATAGTCATTTTAATGAGATGACTTGGCCATTCAACCTGCTCATCCTCGAGTGTCATTACGTTATTATCTGGTGGAGTGCGTGGCCCTTGACGATCTTGGTTATCGTGGGCTACCCTCAGATCTTCAGAGCTATGTTTACATTCAACAGACTGATCCTTAACAACACTATCGTTTTTGTGCTTTTTGTGCTTTTTTGGAGGACGCCTCTTCTTTTTCTTTTTCTTTGATTTTTTCTTTTGATTCTTCAACTTGTCTTCAGATTGAGGCTTGCTTTTCTCCGATGACTTTTCGATGACAGACAATTCTTCTCTGAGATTTGCACTAGGATTCTCACTGTATGAGATTGAGGGCTTGGTGATCGTCATTTTTGTCAAGGTTAATACTGACAATGGCTGAGAGTGAGTCAGTGTAGGTCTGTTCTTCTGGAATTTGAGTTCAATTTCACGCGATCTAGCCTCAAGAAGCTTAGTTCGCATGCTGATCAACTTGGCAGCCTTTTCGCTAGGGTCTTGCCTCTCTCTATCCCATGCAGCACGACACCGGTCTTCTCGGCTGAGGAACAAGCTAATTTTGTTGTGCCGATCATAACTAGCGCTGTTTCTGCTAGCTGAGCTGGCATGCGAACCAATTCTGGAGGAGCACTTCGAAGACGACTTATCCTTAGATATGCTGGTTGACGATGGTGACGAACATGACTCGGATGTTGATGATGATGAGCTTTGAGGACGTTCGGGTGAGTCGTCATCGGAACTAGAAGATCTAGATTTTGCTGCCTCTTCTTCCTCAACCTTCTCATTTTCATCTTCATCTTCATCATCGTCATCATCGTCTTTCAGCTCACCTTCCTCCAATTCATCGTCCTCGTTCAGTGCCTTGCCTTCATGGTCTGCAGTGATGCCCTCATGAGTCTCCGGTGGGCCATTTACATTCTCGGATTTCTCCTCGCTTTCCAGATCATGTGGGACATCCTCTTCAACTACTGGATCCATCGATGGTCGGATCACACGCGTTTAAAAATCATGGAATATTGGTTTGAATTGTTCTTGTCAGAATTTGGAGTCGTAAGTCATCATAGGTAATCAACGCGAAGTTGACGACTGTATGGGTTTGATAGTGAACGCGCTGTATTTATTTCGCAACGCGCTAATGAATCTCGTGTTGGTTCCACCCCTCGTTGGCGTCTCTCTCTTTTTCGGCCCAAACTCGTGAAATTCATTATAGTTATGAACAAAGTAACCGCAGTGTTTATTTTTAGTTGACCAAATGACGTAGCCTAAGGCACACAATAAACTGAGCCTCAATACTGAGTTGCTGACAGTCTTTTAGGTTCGTCCGGAGAACTCCTTCTCAGCTCCTCCAACTCCGGAAGCTTGTATCGAGATCCATCTTTATGTACATAGACTTCGCATGATCTCTCATCCTCGGCAGCAAGAGTGAACAGATCAATCTCCTCATGTTCTGCTGCCGCAGTTCCTATTGCAACTATTTTCTTGATTGAGGGTATCCTGAAAAGTACCTCCAATCCGTAGATAGAGATTCGAGGATTTTCGCTGAGGTTGATTTCCGTAAGTGCTTTGGAAGTCCTAAACTGCCTACCCAACTGATCGCAAGCGAAATCATCCAGCTCCGGATTCTCACTTAGGTCCAAAGATTGAAGATGCTCCAAACCGGCAAAATTGTCGATCCCCTCAGTTAAAAGTCCCGACCTGGAAGCGTTAACTGCAGTGCAGTGAAATGACTTGCTGTAGTCTGGAGGTAAGTCCCTAACACGGCCAATCCATTTGCCGTGTTCGTTTCTGACTGACCCTCCGCATCTAGAGATGACGAATTTGGATGCCGAAAGATCTGGTCCGATGTCTACGTGTGCTGATAAGTTAAACTTCTGAGCATTAATCAAGTAGCCTCTCTTTTTGTCTGCCCAAATCTGTTTGAAGGCCCAGTTGTCGAGAGTTCGCTTTATGCTCAGATTGGTCCTGGCCCTGACGTGCACAAGCTTGGCTATCGCCTCAGCGACTGTCTGGGGAGTTTTTGAACTCATTTTCAATGTGATCCGGCCAAGGGGTTAGTTTGGTTTCTGAGTATCATTCTGTCGAGGACTTTGGATTCAATTTTGTTGTTAGTCGAAGTCGCTGGCTCCTCGCAAGATGCTTAATTTTGGATGTGGGCTCGATTTGGGTGTTGTGGAGGCATGCAGAATCAAAAACGGTAACGCACCACCAATATCAAGCGTTACATGCCTGCGCAATGAACTCACATGAGAGTGTTCGATGGTCGATTCAAACACGTCCGAAAGTTCGAGCAGCGCGCCTCTGCTTGGAATTCGTCTCCAGGAAGGGAAAAGCGCGGGGGCCGCACCAGCGATTGAGCCTTTTATTTCTTTTGGCTCATATCCATTCCCATGGAAGGTTTGTGGGACGAGAGTTGTATTTATTTATTTTGTTCGGATTCAAAAAGCCAGAACAAAGATAGATTCATAGTAAAACCAATTCATACTATCTATTATAATTGCAATTCAAACTGATCTAAGATGAAGATTGATAGGTCGAAATTGAAACGGAGCTCCTCGGAGGTTCCAGCTGATTGCAAGGCATTGATTGATAAATTGAAGAATTGTAACCAAGAGCAACTGTTGGATGAACTCAAGCAAATTAAATCATGGACTTGTGGGAAATGCGAATTGTACCATTGGGTCGACCTTCTCGATAATTTCGATGAAATTTTGGGCAAGTGTTGCGAGAGGCATCATGATAACCAATGGACCCTACCATGTGATTCACCAACCATGGACCCAAAGAGAAAGGAACTCCTCATGCATATAATCTCTTTCACTGCCCTTCTCATTGAGCACAGTTTCTCAAGACACCTCTACAGCTCAATGGATCATCTAATAACTCTCCTCTCCTCTAGTGATATGCAAATAGTACTCTCAGTTCTTGGTCTACTCTTTGTGTTCAGCAAAAGATCTAATTTCATCGGCAAATCGTCCATCGAGAAGAGGCAGGAATTGTTGACACGGTTATCCTATCTAGCCGAGAGTTGGGGCGGAAAAGAAAACGGCCTCGGGCTCGCCGAATGTTGCCGTGATCTCCCAATCACGACTTACCCTTCGAGTGCAACAACTTTACATTTTGAATATTACACTGATCAGAATAACCGATCGATACCCACCTCAGACCAAGCCGCAAATAACCTGATGCAAGCCCAACACGAGTCGAGCTCTCAGTTGACAGGCGCATCGTCACATCCTCCTCAATCATATAGCCAAGCTGTTCGTTCTACCCCAAGGAAGATGACTCAAACTCATGCACCATGCGAGTATAATCCAGATAAGAAGTCTATCAATGTGATTCATATTGATAATGTTGATCAGATCAAGGATGAATCTTTGGCTGAGATTATGGAACGCTTAGTGAGGACCTACGACGTTCCGCGAGATAAACAGATGCAACTATTTACCCACCTCAGATTGGCTCATTGCTTCTCTGATCCAATCAAAAGGATGCACTGTGTTCAAGCGCGCTTGCAAGCCATATCCATAATTATATATTGTGCACCAGCATCAACGCAAGAGATTGGGGCTCAACTTCTATACAACGGTTTCATCGAAGAACTAGTCGATATATTACAATTAGATGGCAATAACTTCATTGAAATCAAATCTGCTGCTCTCAGAACATTGACTGCTGTTGTTCATTTGGATCGAAACTCACGATTGTCGACCATAATTGATGCTACAGAGACCTCATCCTATCACGGGTTCCTACCTGTTTTGGTTAGGAATTGCATACAATCTCTGATTAATGACGACAACGAGTTTCCCATACCATACGCGACAGCTTTGTTCTCCTTCCTCTATCACTTGGCCAGCTACGAAAAGGGGGGAGAAGCCCTCGTGTCCTGCGGGATCATGGAGTCTCTCTTAAAAATCATTAGCTGGACTGGAACAGAGCTCGAGCACATCACGTTTGTTACAAGATCCGTGCGAGTCATTGATTTGATAACGAACATAGATATGACCGTCTTCCAAACTCAATCCGGACTAAACGTCTTTGTTGAACGATTGGAAGCAGAAGTCAAAATCTGCCGCAAAGAACTTTGTGATGATTTAGATGATATCGAAATGAATCAAAATATCGACGAAACTTCCTCAGACTCTCAGCAGCCTATGGATATTGATTCTCCTAAGACGCCTTTGAACAATGTTGCGGGTTGTGATCTCTCAACGGGCGAGAACCTCACTAAAGTGGAAATGGGACAATCTCTCGTGATTAAGCAAGAGCAAGTGCCCGTATCGAAAGATATTCAGTGTTACACCCAGAGAGCAGCCTTACTAAAGTCCATGCTCAATTTCCTTAAGAAAGCAGTCCAGGATTCCACATTTTCAGACTGCATAAGGCACCTCATGGATGGGTCTCTTCCAAAATCGTTGCGCCATATCATAAGTAATGCAAACTACTATGGCTCGTCGCTCTTTCTCCTGTCCATAGAACTTGTCTCAGCCTATGTATTCCAAGAACCCGCGTTATTATCTTCGTTGCAGGAATCTCAACTAACTAAGGATATTTTGGATGCCATACTTGATAAGCCCCTTCCACCCACACGAGAGATTCTTGCTGCTTTGCCCAACACTTTCAGTGCTTTGTGTCTCAATAATGCTGGTCTTCAGGCCTTTCAAGCTCGTAAACCATTCGAGAAAATATTTCGTGTCCTAATATCTCCAGAATATCTACCCGCCATGCGAAGAAGAAAAGCCGATCTAACGAACGATACGGCAACTAATCTAGGAAATTCAATGGATGAATTGATGCGCCATCAACCAAGCTTGAGGGCGGATGTAGTGACTGCGATAATCAATCTGCTCAAAGAGCTTTGCGAATTAGGAGGGAATCCAAACTATGTTTGTTGTACCAAACCAAGCGGAAAATCCAGTGAGCAGTTCACTACTTCCGTAAACGTTGATATGCGAGCACCAGAGCAGAATAACCCAAACGAGGTAGCCGTCTTTTCCGATGACGAGGAAGAAGACGACGAGGACTCTGCCTCTCCCCCAGTAGCATCGAATCGGGAAACTCAGCCTTCATCTCTTAAGCCGAGAGTAGCTGCAACTCCAAGTGAGACAATGAGAACACCAGTGCCTCTGGTCGACTACATCCTGAATGTTATGAGGTTTGTTGACGCTATTCTGACCAACAATTCTACCGATGATCATGTGCGAGAGTTCCTCCGACAAGATGGCCTGGTGCCGTTGTTACGTTTGATGCGATTGAGGAATCTACCCATCGATTTTCCCACAACCCAAGCATGCGGGGGTGTGAGCAGTGTATGTAGATCAATTCTGGCATTGGCTCGAGATCCCAAAGTTATTCAGGAAGCCTTAAAATGTTTGGACGAAGTTTTAGACGAACTGCAAATATTGCATAAACCATCGTCGCCCCCAGGAGGGAGTGTTCTTCTAGAAGAATACGGGCATATTGCAACCAACACCAACATTAGTGATCCAAACGTGCTCTCAAGCTTGACGCCACTGTTGCACTCGATGTCTGCCACCCATGCATTTATTGTAATGTTCTCATGCATAAATAGATCAAATCATTTAGAGACGAGAAACATTTGCATAAACCACTGGGGTAAGGACCGCGGTCTTGACGTATTGAGAAAGATGAGTAGACTTTACCTGGCACTTGTGTGGGAAAGTACCGTATTAGTGACAATCACCAAAGGTGACCAACAACCCAACCTCCAACCGCAGAAGAATTCTGATAATAATTTGACTGCCGCGGATGCTTATGGCGTGGGCCATCTGGATAAACTGACAGTCGGTGCCTCATCACATGAAGCAGAGATGGACGAGTCGGTGCATTTACAAACTCTGAATGAGACAGGTCAAGAGAAACAAGAAGCCAGATCCACCAAAACTGATTCAACGCAAACAACGTCAAGTATGGATGTTGATGATACAAGCAAATCTTCGTCTGATCGTAGATCCAAATCAAAAAGTAAGAGAATATCCCTGGAGCAGTCCCGACTCATAAAACCTCTATTGGCGAGCACATCTAGATTGGGTAAGGGTTTAGCTGAGTTGTTTGCGCTACTCGTGAAGTTGAGCGTCGGTTCTCCATTGAGGCACCGCAGAAACAATCATACAATGCCAAATACACCCACTATACCATCAGTTGTTGCCCAAAACGTGGTATCCGTTTTCGCAAAACTCATCTCAGATGGACTAGCATGGGAAGTCCCCTCCTCGATTCCCCGACACAGGTAAGAATTCATCCTAAGGCTCTAAGCTGCATCTCGGTATCTCCGGCAAGTCGCACTCGGTCTAGACTTCTCGGTCGTTGATGATGCTAGATTAACTCAATCAAGATTAGCAACGTTGCTCGTGAATATAATATCACGATTCTATCGGGCTGGAAATTCACTTGATGACATCGCTTACTCAATTAATCAAAACTGACGCTTTTTATCCCCATCCACAGACCAACCTTCTTTATTTGTTTCTCAGGATTCACACAGAATATGTTGTTCGACGAAAGGAAGAATCCATTTCACCTGATGCTCAGAGATCTCGTCAATTCTGGAGGTTTAGATGCCTTTTTCAAAACTTTCGAGTGCTTGGCATCGGAAGGCATGTCAGAGCGATCACTTAGCGATGACTCGTTCGAGCCTCCGAATCCTCAAGCCGAGTTCCTTGACTCGTGGCTTTCCCTTCTTGAAAGGATGGTAAATCCCAAGACAATCCTCGAAACCCCCCACACTATGGCACCAAAATCCAACAGTGCGATTGGATACACACCCTTTGACCCCATTCAATACCTTATACAAGTGCATAAGCGTGCCTTCGATGCAATCGACTATTTATGGGTGATGCATTCTAGGAAAGGTTTCAGTGTCCAGACGTCCGAGTACATTTTGCAAATTCTATGTCACCTATTGAAAGGAGAGACCATCATCAACGACCATCTGAAAAAAGAAAAGGATCCCGATAGTGTGGCAAGCACATCGAATATCACAACTTTGTCCTCAGCGACGAACCCCTCGCAGCCTACAAGCAGACCAGAATATTCGGGAGTCAACCAGGATCATCTTCAGCAGCTAATCGATATGGGTTTTGCCAGGGAAGCAGCAATTGATGCGCTCATGCAGTGCCAGACGATTGAGCAAGCAACAGAATTCTTACTTGCGACCCCTCAAGCATCATACTCTTCGAATTGGCCTTACCGACCTCAAGAAAGTGGCACTCAAGATGTTGACATGGAAGCCGAGGAGACTTCCGAATCTAAGTCTTCCAAAATTCAACCAGTCAAGCCGATAAGGGAGGAGCCGCTTAGCAAAGTTCGAATTGATATTTTTATCGACAATTTGCTGCCAGGTTCATTAAGACTTATGGATGAGCTTCCTTCAACAGTCTACAAAGTTTGTGACCTTATTCTGATGGTGTCCCAAAGGAACGGACCAGCCTGGTGCGCGTCACTGCTGAAACATTTGTTGAATGACATTGTCGAGAACGCCAAACGGTTGCTGGAAATGGCAGAGCCTCTGCGTGCTAAAGATAAGAAGTCTTTCACTGAATGGACATCTCAACTCAAGAATGCTCCAGAAGCAAGCAAGATAGCAGTTCGAATCCATCTCTACTCCCTCCTCTTCGATGAGATGAAGATTCAATGCGCTAATCTTCTGCATCAATCAAGTGCCATAGATTGCCTCATTGCTTTACTTGAAGTTGGTTTGAATTTGTTTTATCTGACGAAAGACAGCCCTTCCAACTCAACTGAACTTGATGGTAATCAAAATAATCCGCATTTCACACCGAAATGGCTAGCTCCAACCATCCTTTTGATCGATCTGTACGAGAAGGGTGCCGTAGCCTCATCAAGACGCGCACCTTTACTGAACAGCAAGCAGCGAACTTGGCAGTATTTCGACGAAAGATCTGGTCGCTGGACACCACATATGCCAATTAACAGTAAGATCATTGATGACGCTTATAAAAATGGCGAACAATATGCTAGGTATAGCGTCGGACGTAAACATTACCTTGCCCAGTTTAGTTCAATGCTACAGATCAACGAGGACACAAGTAACCTAAGACCAATCATGATGACCGTTAGCCCACTCACCATTGATCAAGATGATCCAGAATTCACAGACATAGTTCCCATAGTTCCATGCCTTAGAGAGCATCAAGCCAAGACACTCATAAGAATCTGTGTTGGATTCATGCAATCACCTATAGATGCAAATTCGCTGCAAGCTGTAATGAGGCTTTCCTTTAGGCTTACGCGTGATTACGAGCTTGCTGTCCTATTCGCAGAAATGGGTGGAATAAGAGCTTTACAAAATTTGCCCGAAACATCTCAGTTCACCGGCTTTGTCTCACTCGCCACCCTAATTATAAGACATGTACTTGAGGAACCGACCGTACTCCACCAGACAATGGAAAAAGTCATCAGATCTACTACGCAGCACTGTCAACATAATCAAAGAGAGATGCACTATCTTCTCAGAGTTTTAGGAGCCGCAGCATGTCGTAATGAAGAAATTTTCAAGAAACTGGCCAAGGAAATTCTTAGGATTGCAACTCCTCCCATCAATAGACGTGAGGATGATGATTCTCGGACAAAAACTGAGGGACCACAAATAATCAAGCTATTACCCCCTAAACCATCATCTGAGCCCATCAAACCATCGCCCGTCACCCGCTGCGTTATTTCTGATCTCTTAGATTCATTAACTGTTCCGATTCGAACGAAGCAATTTGACGTTGCCGGGCCAGTTCGATTCACAACTTCTCCTGCCAGCCCTCAGCCTGACCCGAAGATATCGAGCGAATCTATGGCAAGATCCCCCTCGAGTTATGTCATGCCCAGTATGAAGATCAGTGATTCTAACGAGGATAACAAGATTGGTGAAGCTGAGACCCAAGTTAGGCAGCATAACCCTCTACTTAATCACTCAATTGTCTTAAGGCTATTGGCAGAGCTTATACGATCATACAGTGTGGTGCCTAAGATAATTGCCGAGCACACATTCATGCCTTCAACGAACGAGTCCATAAACGAAGATATCTCAGCGCTAGCATTTATCCTCGACAACATACTTCCGACATCACAGACACATAGTGATAGAGATGGTCCACCTCTAGCAAGGGTCTTTTTGGCCTCGCTCGCAGCTTGCAATCATTGTGTTGAAGCCCAGATAGCGGTCGTCAACGAGGTCAAGGCATCTCTTAACAGAGCTGCTGCAATGCCGGAAAGTTGTGAAAAGCACGCTCGCCTACAATCTCTCGCGACCATGATAGGCACAATGATTGATTGCTGTCCCGGCGTCTCAGCTCAACAATCAGGCCCCAGACAAACCGGTTCCACAACGTTTCAACAACGAATGTCGAACAATATTGTCCGATTATTCGTTAGAAAGGGCTTAGTCACTGATCTGGCAAGGATTCCACATTCTCTAGATCTTTCGGCGCCGCATATGTTTTCCACTATCAACGCAATACTTAAGCCATTAGAAACGCTATCTAGATTCGTGAATTTACCTAGCCAATCCAGCCACTCCAAGAGCCATGCACCACCTGCTAAGAAGGCTTGTAGCTCGTCTTCGTCCTCATCCGATCTACCCAATGAATCGACAACGGTAACCCTCAACATGGATGTTAATGATGCCAGGGCGACCCAAACACAACTATTTACTCCATCCAATAACCTCGACTCTCCTAATCGACAAACTAGATCTGACACAGTCGGCGGAAATCAAGCGGATCAACAGACATCCACGGATTCTAGGGGTGTTACTAACTCAAACGACGTCAACATGCTTGTCGCCAGCGGTGAAATCGGGCAAGATATTCCTATGACGAACACCTCAAATTCTCAACCAATAGCCAGCTCATACTACTCCACTGAGCGCGAAGAAAACAACGACAACGTTGTCATAGAGGCGCAAGTGCAATTTGAAGAGTTTAATGACGAGCATCACCAAATGCGCCGCGAGAACGAGAATCTTAGTGACGAGACAGCTAACGATCGAGAGTTCGACACATCCCCACACGTTGTGGTTCGGCCCATGGTTGGAAACGAACGTAGTTCTGAATCCAGGGACAATGTTGTCAATTCTAACGGAGCAGAATCTGAGAGCGGAGATGACTCTCGAAGCGAGGATGACGAGGATGAGGAAGATGAAGAAAATGGTGAGGTTAGTGGCGTGGACGAGCGTGAGGAGGATGCAGATGATGAGGACGACGACGACGATGAGGACGACGAAGATGAAGACCATGTTGATGATGATGAGGATCATGTCGATGACGATGACGGCGATGATGACGAGAATCTCAATGCTTTCGGTGATAACCAATTCGCCGATGACTATCGTACCTATAATGGCCAACTTAATAATGTGTTGAACGACATTGAGGAAGTTTTCCTGCAGCACTCTAATGTGATATACTCTGATCGCTTGAATACTATTATGCCTGGTATGTATGACAGTTCAATGGACCAACACGAGTCTTCTGCGCCAACTTTGCCACCTCCACCCGGGAACGTTGGTCTTTCGCACCCGTTACTTCTTCGAAGAATAGATCAGGGTGTACAGAGTCATGGTTCAATTCAGCCCACTGGTGCGCCACCCATAATTGGAAGGGCACATCGATATGCCCGGCCGAGATTAGTGCGGGGTGCCCCCGGATCCAACAACCCTCAATGGCATAGCAGTTCAACCGGACGCCATCCTCATCAGACTATTCTTCAACAGTTGTTAGGACCGAACACAGTCCAAGAAGTCATGACTCTAACGAATCAAATAGTTGGACCAGGCCGATTCTTCGTCGCCGATTTTCAGAATTGGTTAGCCACTGAAGACGAGTTGTATCCAGATTCCACTGATCCTCATGTTCTTTCATCACCTCATGCCACTGCTCTTGCAACCATACCCTTGGTCATGGCAAGATGGACAGAGGAGTCGAGGATTCTAGATGGTGGGACTCTGCATGACTGTTTAACCAACATCAAACAAGATATTGTCGAAACTTTGGAGCGATACAGGGACGAAGAAAACTTGGATCGTCAAGAAAAGCGTAAGAAAATGGTTGAAGACGAAGAACAGGCGCAGCAGAAGAAATGCAAAGAGCCAATGCAGCAGCTTTCAGCCGCCTCTCAGCCAGAGCCTGGTGACAGTCAGCGCCCAGCGCTAGCCTGGACCCAGCTAGCTGCACCTGAAGAACAGAATGTAGATTCCGCTCAGATATCAATAGCAACATCAGCATCAGTTCCTTCCATTTCAACCGAGCAGCAATCCTCGGATTCGTCCAACGAGCATCAAGAAATGCAACAAGACGCACGGTCCAACGAGCCAGCTATCCTGAACGATTCAGAGACTGTACCGATGGCGCAGGCATCGCTTCAGAGTCAGGCAGTAGAAGACACTTCCCTTCCTCAGATCCAGTCGGAGGAGATCGAAGATCGATCCGGCCCCACATCTCAAATGGATTCCACTCTTCCTGGGTCACAAACATCTGATTCTCTGTCGCAAGCACCACCTGAGCGAAGTGAACCATCATCTGAAGTGAACGAACCAAATCTCGAGCCTAGTGGAGGAGAAGGAGCAGCCACCAGTCGCGATAGTGAGATCCCTGACGGTGTTGACCCATCATTCTTAGCGGCTCTACCTGAGGATATCAGGCAAGAAGTCCTGGCAGAGCAATGGCGATTAAGACGCATGGAACGTGCAAATTCTAGTCGACCCGCAGCTAATCCAACTAACCAACAAGCTGAACAAGCTTCAACCAGCTCAGGGACAACCTTTCCTGAGGTAAACCCAGAATTCTTGGCTGCTTTACCGGCCGAGGTTCAAGAGGAGGTTTTAGCTCAACAGCGAGCTGAACAACAGCGTCAAGCAGCTATCAATTCAAATCCGGACCAGCCAGTCGATCCAGCGATTTTCATCCAAACTCTAGCCCCCAACCTGCGACGCCAAGTTCTCGCCGATATGGATGACAGTTTATTGTCACTCCTGCCAAACGACCTCGCCGCTGAAGCTCAGGCTCTTCGTCGTGAATTAATGTCAACCAATGTCAGTGCAAATTCAACTCTATCTAGGCTCTTGAGAACAGCTGCAGCTGGAAGAATGCAAAGGGCACGTTATACGATCACTTCTGTGCCTGATCACATACATAACCAGTCCTCTTGGAGCTGGGCGCTCGATCGACCCAATGGATCTTTAGCTACAGGTGGTGCAAATCGAAACTTTCTCGCTCTTTCTAGAGATACCAAGTTCAAGGGTAGACAACTGCTCGATTGCGAGGCTCTGACTTGTTTGATCATTCTACTATTTGTTGAAGAACCGAGATTGAACACTGCTCGACTTCATAGAGTCTTGAGAAATCTAAGCTACCACCCTCCAACTCGACAGTGGGTCGTTCAATGTATGCTATCCGTAATCGATCGAGCCAAGTCGAGCGAGGATATCTCTAGAAATGCCCTGACAACAGGCAAGCCCAAACGAGGATCAAAGAGTGAAACATCCGATCTAAGCAAGATTAATCATAGTTCATCATGGTTATCAATATCTATGGATGCAGCACTTGGATGTAGAGCAGGAGTTTTCGCTGTACAACGATCGCACGGTTCGTCGGCAAACTCAGTCTCCCCATATACGGGAAGGAGCATCTATGTTCATACGCAAGCTGCACCGTCAGTTTGTCGTCACATGTTGGAGGCTTTGATTGCTCTTGCCAAGTGGTTCCCTCAACATTTTTTCCCCGAAGCCCTCCAAAGCAATGAGGAAACGACACCCTCAGATGCAGACTCATCGCCGAGCAATTTGAACCAAGATTTTTGGGAAATTCTTGCAAAGCTTGACTCCCTGATGTCACATATGAATAAGAAAGGCAAGAGTATCTCGAAACAACCGATCGTTAGTTCCGGCGCCCAAAATCATTCCCAGCTTGAAACTCAAACGACCGAACCGATCTCGCCTCTTGCTCGGTTACTAGGATTTCTGGCGCATCCAATTATAAAGCGCAGTTTCACTCTCACTGACCGACTGTTGCATCTATTGGCGGTCATCTCTATGGCCTTTCCAACGCCTCTCGATAGTATGTATGAGCCATGGCAAAGCTCTCAAGGTTCCCGAACAACCGGAGGTTACACTCGACGATCGCACAACGTCGACGGAGCGCGACGACAATGGTACGGCCATGGTCCATTTCATGGGCCAGTTTCTATGCAACATCAAAACATCTCAACCCAGAACCAGGTTCCGTCTAGGTCGACCCAAGACAGTCAGATGATAACCGAACCATTGAATGCTCCTAAGATTGCCAGAAAATCTTCAACCTCGGCCGCCGATAAGCGATCTAAATACCCTTTGGTGACGAAATCATACCTCAAATTAGCTGTAGATGTTTTAACATCGAAATCATGTTCTGAGGAGGGTCTTGATGATGTTACTTCTCTGCTATCTAAACTGTCAAAATCCTGCAGCTCCACCAGAGCCACTGTTCTCGAGCTTTTGATGGATGGCGCGCGACAGCTCGGGCAAACAGTCTGTCAGCACATCTTGACTCTGAAAGAGGAGCTCAGAGATTACAACCAAAAGCTACGAATTAAGGCAGCTAACCTCGCTACTGAAAGCTTATCCCCCAGTGCCAAGGGTGTCGTCCATGACCGATTCACTAATGATTCTGTAATAATAACAGCGCCTGCGGGTTCCAAGAGTGGCCGCGAAGTGCAACTACCCTCAATGGCTGCCCTAACTTCAAAAAATTCAAGTCAGGCATTCTTCTTGAGAATCCTTAAGGTCATCATCCAGCTACGTGAAAATTCTAACGCGAAAATCTCCGCGCCCATCACTTCAAATCAGCACAATCACTCAAATCAGCCAACCTCTTCCCGTCAACAGGCTGCAACAGCGCCAGTTTCTCGTCAAGATCAACAAGTTCCAACGGGTCAAGCCGCCATGGATGTAGACCCAGCCCAATCGGCCGATGTTACCATCAAGATAGAAGAACAAGCAACTAAAGTGGAGGAGAGTCTCAGTATTGAACTGCAGCTGGACATCCTCTGGGACACATTAAGCAAGTGTCTTCTCGAATTGGCAGAAACGCCTGATCACCACGCAGTCCTAGTGCTTCAGCCCGCCGTCGAGGCCTTTTTCTTGGTTCATTCGCCAGGCTCTAGTCAAAAGGGTGGACAGCGCCAGGATGAACAAAGTGTTGAGAAGAATAGCCAGACAGCTCACATTGACCAGGAAGTTGCACCAATATCGCCCTCTGGCAGTAGCCAACTGAATGAGAATGTAACCATCACATCAGGCCTCTCCTACGATACTCAGAAGTTTTTGAAATTCGCCGAGACTCATAGGGTAGTGCTCAATCACATACTACGACAATCGACCACACCTTTGAGTCAGGGACCGTTCGCGGTGTTAGTTGATCACACGCGCGTGCTTGACTTCGATGTCAAACGGCGATACTTCAGGCAAGAACTCGAGCGTCTAGACGAGGGAATTCGGCGCGACGATCTTGGAATCCATGTGCGCCGAGATAATGTTTTCGAAGAATCCTTCAGAGAGCTGCATCGTAGATTAGCTGAGGAGTGGAAGAATAGATTCTTTGTCGTATTCGAGGACGAGGAAGGGCAGGATGCCGGCGGTTTATTGCGCGAATGGTACACTATCATCTCAAGGGAGATATTCAATCCAATGTACGCCCTCTTCACCACATCACCAGGCGACCGTGTTACCTACATGATCAACTCAGCCTCCCATTGCAACACCAACCATCTAACATATTTCAAATTTGTTGGCAGAGTTATAGCCAAGGCAATTTATGACAACAAACTGCTCGATTGTTATTTCACTAGATCCTTCTACAAGCACATACTTGGCAAGCCAGTGAAATACACCGACATGGAGAGCGAGGATTACTCTTTCTATCAAGGTCTGGTGTTTCTACTTGAGCACGATGTTAAGGAGCTCGGTTATGAGCTGACATTCAGTGTGGAGGTGAGGGAGTTTGGAGTGACCGAGGTGCGAGAGCTAAAACCAAATGGTGCAAACATGCCTGTGACTGAGGAGAACAAGCACGAGTATGTGAGACTAGTTTGTCAAGAGAAAATGACTGGATCTATTCGGAAACAACTGAACGCATTCCTCGAGGGCTTCTACGACATCATACCCAAACGCCTGATTTCCATCTTCAATGAACAGGAGCTAGAGTTGCTGATATCGGGCTTGCCGAACATTGATATTGATGATTTGAAGGCAAGCACCGAGTATCACAAGTACCTGCCAAATTCATTGCAAATTCAGTGGTTCTGGCGCGCTTTACGCTCATTCGACCAGGCTGACCGAGCAAAACTGCTCCAATTCGTCACTGGAACTTCCAAGGTTCCGCTGCAGGGCTTTGCCAGCCTTGAGGGCATGAACGGCGTTCAGAAGTTCCAAATCCACCGCGACGAGCGTTCAACCGACAGACTTCCATCTGCGCACACTTGTTTCAATCAACTTGATTTGCCCGTTTACGAGACTTATGATAAGCTAAGAAGTATGCTGTTGAAAGCAATACAGGAATGTTCCGAGGGATTTGGACTGGCCTGAATGTTTCCTCATCCAACCCAAGCTGAGGCTCAAGTCCAACCTTATCAACTTTGTGATTATTATCGAAAGCGCACGCTTTTAAAGGAGCTAGAGTGTATATACTATGAGACATGTACAAATTCCCTTGCATAAAACAGAAACTGCTATATCGATTGACTCGCTAGCCGTGTGGTTTGTATAGTTTTGGTGTCGTGACGAAACAATCTCGCATCTGGATTGCTTTCACTTCAATTAGCCTCTCAGCTCCAATAAAACTGGCCCTCATTCATCCAGGCCAACGTTGCAAAGTTGCCAGTAAGCGACAGTTGCATCGATTTGACGGCGAGCAAGGTGTCGCAAGTGGGCAACAAAGGGGCGTTTGGATTACCATAACAAAGGGGTCCCCTGTTTGGTCAGTGTGGGTCCAGTGTGGGAAGCTGGCCAGTCACGCCCCCCCCCCGTGCAGCCTGGCCTCAGCGAGCCGAGCGGAGAGGGCGCACTCATTGTTATTCAAGGGCCGGCCCATGGATAAGTTGGCCAAGCGGGCAAGTTAGCGCAGCTTCCGTCCGAGCGCGATGTGTCAAGCAAATTTGGCCAGCCAAAAGCCGCACGCTGGCCGGCCAAGCGGCGGGCGCGCGCCTAGCACTTTCCGCTCACTTGGCTGGCCTATGCGCGCGTGTACGTGTGCGTGCGCGCTTGCGGGCCCAAAGCGGCCGCCCAACCGGCCTCGGACGGCTCCATTATTGGCGGGCGCTGGGCGCGCGTCAACTCGCAGGCGCCCGCTAATGAGTGGATACAGGAGACTCCGATTGCGCCAGGAGCGGGGGCAAAGAGGGGCGAGAGGGCGCTCGCATGGAGAGGGGGGCGGCCGGCTGCTCCGCTTCGTCGGACCCAAGGGAGCTGCGATGGCTGGGCGCCGGGCCAGCTGCTTGGTCCGAATTGAATTGCAAGCGGGCCTCCGGGTGGTCGCTCGCCGCTTAGACCCTAAAAGGCAATTTTGCTCCCTGATATCATATTTTCGGCCGCCTGGAAGCAGCAGCGGCGGCGGCGGCCGGGCTGGCTGGCTGGCTGGCGGAAGTGTGCGGCGGCGCCGCCGGGCCAGCTTATGTTTTGATCGGCAGCCGTCGATGTGGCCTCCGCTCTTTGGCGCCGGCGGAAGCAGACGAAGCATGAAGGCGAGCGCGCCCACTTTGAGTGCTCGCGCTGGGCGCCAATTTGTCGATTGCCTAATGGGCGAGCGCGCGAGTTGGCCGCTTGTTGGCCAATATTGCGTGCGATCGTCGCCGCTTCCGGCGGAGGCTGCGTGGAGCGAAACACTTGGCCCACAATTGATCAATGGCCACTCGAGCCCTTGGCCGGCCCCATGCAAATGCGAGCGGGCGCATTGAGTCACGTCCGGTTGGCCGGCCGCGCCGGCGAGCGCGAGAGTGGCGTTGAGTAACAGGAGTGGGTGGCCGCTTGCTCTGGCTTGCGAGCGGGCGAGCGCGCGCGCGCGCAAATGGCTCGGATCAATTTGTGTCTGTCATGTTTATGGCCGCCGCCGGCTTGCTCGCTTGCCGGCCCAGCGAGCGGCCATCCAGCCGCCTCGCGCTCGCTAACTAAGCGGCCGGGCGAGTAAGTAAATTAATGGCCGCCAACTCGGCCCGGCCAAGCGGCGCCCTCTCATTAGCGGCGCCGGCCTTATTTGTGGGGCGCCGGCCAAGCGGGCGCCCGATTAATGGGCCGAGCGGGCGCGCAGGTGCCAGCCAGCCGGCCAGCCAGCCAGCAAGCCGCTCGTCTGGCTCAAAAGTGAGCCGTCGCTGTCGCCGATCAATAACAATTAGAGCCAGCTGGGCGTCAGTGCGCTCCAGTGGGCCCGTCGCAGAGTGCAACCTTTTTCATCAAAACCAAGCCCCACTGCGCCCGTCTTGACGCGCAACTCTGATTTTGGGGCCAACTTTGTATGCGCCTGTCTGTTGCACTTGCGCGCGAGTGTCGCCCGCCCGCCCGCCCGCTCGCGCTGGCGCCGCCCGAGGCCCGGCTGACAGGTGCGCGGGGCGCCAAAAATGAATTCCGCCGGCCGGGAGTTGTAAATCACGCGCGTTGGATCGTTTAACAGTTCATTAGGTCGGCCGGGCTGGCTGGCGCCGCAAGCGTCAGTGCGCCCACGCAGACGCAGACGCAGACGCAGACGCCCCTCCTGCCGCCCGCGCCGCTTTAAACTGGCCGCCGTCTCAGCTCGGCGCCCCAAACGGAGCATGCAAATGCGACGCGCGCTGACGTTTACAAGGAAAATCACTTAGCTTATAGGCGCCGCCCAGTCCACCTGGCGCCGGCCATCGCGGACCCCTCGCGCTGGCCGGCGGAAGTGGCGCCCGCCTCGCGCGCTCAAACGGAGCGGCCCGCCCGGCGCGAGCGGACGTCCGGCGAGCCCGCTTATCTGGCCTCCGCATCGCTTTCAAGTTTTCCTTTATTTATCAATCCGGCCTCGACTGTTGGGCGCCGATAGTGGCCCACGGTGGCTCTTATCGGCGCATCTCGGCGCGGCCAGCGCCAGGCGGGCGGCGGGCGAGCCACCGGTGCTGCCCCCTAGAGTCGGGCTGGCCAAGCGGCGGTGGCCGCCGCCGCTGCCGCCGCCGCCTGACCGCTTGCGTCGGCCGACCAAAAGTTGCGTGAAACTGGCGGCTTTCTGGCTTCGGCGTGAACCGTTTATTCGGCCGCCAGTTGCTGGTCGGCCGCTGCCACTTTGGCCGCCCGCTCGGCTTCTCGCTTTCCCCCTCCCAGCTCGGCGCGCACAAGATTATTACCGCAGCCCTGAAGGATCTGTGTGATTCGTTTGGCGCTGGCGGCCGGCCAGTGGGGCAGCGAGCGCGGAGTCTCCGCTTTGGCGAGCTGGCCAGCAGAGGCGTCGGACGGACACGGCCAGCGGCGGCGGCGGCGGCGGCGCCGCCAACAAAGAGCCGCGCAGAGAATGGCAGAGGCTGCGGCCAACAATGGAGGCCAACTGCGGGCCAGCAGCGGTGGTCGCGGCCGCCGCCGCCGCCGCCACCGCACGAAGAGCGAGGCTTGCGCAGCCAGCGAGAAGCCAGCGGCACTCGAGGGAAGGCGCACTCGCGCTCACAGACGGACGGACAGACGGTTGCGCTCACGCACAGGCAGCCAGAACGCAAACACATCACACAATCACTCACTCGCCCGCCGCCGCCGCTGCCGCCGCCGCCTGCTGCCCCCTGGCTCTGCCCTCTCTCGCTGGCTGCTCGCTAGTTGCTCACTGGGCTCACTGGGCTCGCAGCTAGCACACAAAAGAAGTGTACACTGTACACAAGCGGGCTCACACGCAGGCCAACACTGAGACGCAACGCATAGCACACAGGCCCAACCAACAGCAGTCGCAAACTCCGTTGCCAGCAGCGAGCCACAAAATTCTATCACAACCAATATTATTGCGGCCACCAGCCAGCCAGCTCGGCCCCAATTACCATGCAACCCAGGCAGCACTCTCGAAGCCCTTCAGCCGCCAGCGCGAGCACAACAACAATCTAGGAGCCGAGAGGGAGAGAGATAGAGAGAGAGAGAGAGAGGCAGAGAAGAGCCGAACAAGCAAGCGGAGAGCCCAAAAAGGAGGAGTTGGAGCAGAGGCGGCCGCGATGGAGGAGCAAGAGGTGCTGCCCTTTCCAGGCAAGGAGTTCCTCGACTTCCTCGTCAACAATTACCAAACTGAGCTGGTCCGAACTGGCTCGCCAAACATCCTTTGCTCAGCGCTTCCATCTCACTGGCGAGCCAACAAAACACTGCCTGTGACATTTAAAGTTGTTTGTCTAAACGAAGTACCAGACGATACACTTGTTACCATAAAAGCGGGCAACGATGACAACTGTTGTGGCGAGCTCAGGAATAACACCGCCCTCATGAAGCATCAAGTTGCCAAATTCAATGATTTGCGTTTTGTCGGCCGCTCGGGCAGAGGCAAGCTGTTCACACTCATGATAACTATTCACACGTGCCCCATGCAAGTTGCAACCTTCAGCAAAGCGATAAAAGTCACAGTCGACGGGCCCCGCGAACCGAGAAGTAAGTCGAGTAAGTATTGTCGTGTTGCGGCTCTAGCCAGCCAGCGCCATTACAACTTATCAACTCTGCCCCTCCACTTCTCCGCCCTCCTCTCTCTCTCTCTCTCTCTCTCTCTACTCTCCCCAAAGCCAGCCACTAACCTCCAACGCCCCCACCCGCCACCAGGTATGATGATGAACTCGTGCTGGCCTTACGGAGCATCAACGCAACAATTGAACCTGGCCTCGCTCGACCGTCCCCTCTATGATTCGCGAACACTCGCCATGCTGGCGCGCCAATACCAACCATCGATCATGAGCGCCTTACTTAGTTTATCAACCAATCAGAACACCACCGACGACAACAATAATAATAGTTCACAAAGATTGACTAGCACAACCAATGAATCGAGCGACGAGCAGGCAACAGAAAACAACCCAAACTCCAACACTAGCCCCACAAAAAAGCTCTGGCGACCTCTCGACATTATGAGGTAGTTGGACAGCTACATTTCTGGAACGCCCCTTTGGGCGCTGGAAAACAATTATTTAGCACTTACGAGGATATTAAATTAAGCCCAAAATAAAAGGTGATCCATTTGTACATATACATACACATGAAGATTATTATGGCTGGCTGTTTATTGTGATCAGCTTGTGTTCGAGTATGGCCTCACACAATGTCTCTAATTTATCTATGGCCATATCCGTGTCCCGTTGTAATATTGAGCGTTCATTCTCTACCGACTGTAAATGGTTGTTGGCAATCTCATTGTCTTGTTTCAACTCCTCAATCGATTTGTAAGAGCTCATAATCTCATCATATGATTTTATGAAATGGTGGTCTGTGAGTATCCTATTCATTATGAGTGTCAATCTATCTGTCAGCTTCTCCACCTGGGCCGTCTTCAATCGTTCAATGAAGGACTCCCTTTCTTCGGGGGTGGCATCCTTTAAGAACTTCTCTGACATTTTCGCTCCGAATTTATCTAGAACTTTTCCGTAGATCTCTCCCGTTGCGATTGTCAGCATATGGCCGAGATCGTAGATGTCCATAGTGACCGAGTATACTAGTTATTTGGCCGATTCTTTGATGAGGTATCATGCGATTGAGATCAATATTGATTTTGGCTCCCCAGTAAAGTTGGTGAAATATTGTGTTGGATGGAAAATGTTTATTTATTTTTGTCGTGAGTACATACTATTCTTGGTATGGATTATACAGGCAAAAGTTGTATCAGTGACACTTCTGAATCCTGATGGCGCCAGTCAACGTACCGAACTATCAACAAATCTTGCTCCTGGTAATGCAAATTTTTGAACGTGGCGCCTCGAAGGCGGGTCGCTTCCGAGTTGTTGCAGGACTACTGCGCGAGTTTGTCCGTGTGAGCGAGCGTCTATTTCCCAGCCAAGGATTCTCTGGTCTGTTTGTCAGCGCAACCGTCAACATGAGTGTGTGTCAGTGGTTGCGGCTTGCAAGCTACGGCGAGATAACAGCAGAAGCAGCGACAAGCTGAGCGCTCTACAAAGGAGGGAGGTCGAGGTAGAGCCGAGTCGAGTCAGACAGATCAAGCAAGCAATCAGCTTGAAATCGCCTTCTATCCCTTACACAATCATTATTGGCTTCTAGGAGAATGAAATAGAATACAAATCAGTTTATTGCTTGCAGATTTATATATATATATATTATATTATTACTACCATTATTATTATCACTATTATCCACATATTGCTGCTTCACTCTAAACTCTAATCAACTCGATATTGTCAAGATGGGTAATGTGTTTGTAAACTTATTTAAAAATTTATTTGGTAAACGCGATATGAGAATATTGATGGTTGGCTTAGATGCTGCTGGTAAGACAACCATCCTATACAAATTAAAACTGGGAGAGATAGTCACCACCATTCCAACGATTGGATTCAATGTCGAGACGGTAGAATATAAAAATATTAGTTTTACCGTATGGGATGTGGGTGGTCAAGATAAGATCAGGCCACTATGGCGCCATTATTTCCAAAACACACAAGGTCTCATATTTGTTGTGGACAGTAACGATAGGGAGAGAATAAGTGAGGCCAAGGACGAATTGATGAGAATGTTAACAGAGGATGAACTACGTGACGCTGTATTGCTTATTTTTGCCAACAAGCAAGATTTACCAAATGCTATGAACGCAGCGGAGATTACAGATAAACTTGGTTTACACTCATTGAGAAGCCGGCATTGGTATATTCAATCAACTTGCGCGACAAGTGGTGACGGTCTCTACGAGGGTCTAGATTGGTTGTCAAATCAATTGAAGAATCAGCGTTGATCGATCTACGGAAACAATTTAAACAAGTAAAGTAACAAACACCTGCACCACAACAAGCGATTAAAATTAGGCCGTCGGCGCTGATGTGTAAAAATTCGCTGGAGAGATCAAAACCTGAATATCTGTACCGTCACCGATAGCGGCTGGGTGACATATGATACGTTTACATTAATAAAGAGCCTCCTTTAAATTCCCTGGAGCTTTGAATAGAGAGTTTTATTCAAGAGACTAGAGTGAATTCAATTGATCAAGCGTTATATCACTCAATTCAATCCAGATTGCTCGACATGATCAACAAAATCAGCGAAGACCAACCGGTGAATGGATGTGAACCCTTGCCTTGGCCACTCAGATCGTCATAGTGTTCCCAGATGTAATTGGTTCTTGAGAACTCTTTTAGGACATTATTCACGAGATTCCTTTTGAGCTCAATAAATAACTCAGCGCACTTTTCCTTGAAGGGACCTTCCAACTTAGAATAGGATTTCAATGAAGATAAAATTAAGTAGTTGATATTTAGCCAAATTGCACCGCGCCAGTAGGGCCTATCGTGTTGTGTATTATCCTTTCGATAATATTTGCTAGACTTTGATAGAGACCTTATCCCATAGGGAGACCATAGTTGATCTTCGTCTCGCAATCTGCTTATTATGATACCAATTTTCTCACTTGTAGGCTCAAGAATGTTGAACATCATAGGGAATAGGCTCACGTACCCAAACTCAGGCACGCAGCTGAATCGGGGGTGACCAGTGGAGTGTCTTTCTAAAACTTGATAATACTCCGGCTGATTGTTGTACTTAGATGGCCTAGTCTTCGTTACGAGAATCATTTCGGCCTTCTCTGTGTTATGACCATAGTCGCAATACATCTGGCTTTCATTACTCCAATGCAGGGTGTCGAGCAACTTGTTGTCCAAAAGCCGTTCGGCCTCTTGCCTTATTTGTGAACCAAACTCTTTATCTCCCCTCAAACTGGCTAATTTGGATAAAGTTCTAGCCGCTAAAGCCATCCAACAGCGTAAATCAATGTGATATTCATCCGACGAGGGATGTGAGGATCTAGGGTAATCATCTAATCCGGAAGTGAGGGTCTTAGGATTCAACATGCTTACAGAGAATTCGTCTCGGCCCCGCCATCTGAAAGTTGTTGGTATTTGGCCATATTGAGTCGAGTTGAACCATGAATACCATGCTTTAAGCCTCGGATAAAGGCTGTCGAAAACATAATCATGCAAAGTTCCTGAGTCCAACATTCTCTCTATGACTATGAACATGGCTGGCGGATTCGCGTTTGATATGCGCTGGATAATAAACTCGTGAGGTACTCTACGCATACTCTCTATTCCAAGAATGACCTCTCTAGGGATCCATCCATTAACATTCATTAAATCAAACCAAGACTGTATAATCTTATTAGATAGATCTGGATCCCATCGACTAATGAGAAGGTTGTGAAACGCCTCGTCCCAAAGGAAACCGCGAGGAAAGAACGAGCGTGACGGGACTCCTGTAAGGAGCTGAATTGGTCCATATGGCTCAATCTTGTTGACTTCGGATTGTATATCAAGGCCAATGTATGAAAGACCGTAAAAGTATCCTACACTTCCGATCATATTACTAAGAGCAATTTTTGCTAAGCGCTCGGCTAGATCCACCGATGTGTTGCTATTGTGGACAGCTTTTTCTATTGGGAAGACGGACTCAAATTTTTCGTCAAACTTATCTACTTTGAGTGCCAATGCCGAATTGTAATCATCATAACTTTGCCGATGGGATCCGTCAGGTATTTGTCGAAGATTGATTGTGAGAGAAGCAGGCGCTGCGTATATCATCTGAATTGCCACCAGATTGGGTCTGTCTCTCTGGCTATTCCGAGCATGACCCGGTAGTATAAACAGTCTAGTCCTGTTCAATTTTCTATCGATTAATCGGCTTTGTATATAAGTTGCCACTGGGAATCTGTTCTTATCTATTTTGTCTACTAAATGGCTGCAGAAGAGGAGTTTGCTTGGATCCGTATCAAAATTAATCTCCAGACTAAATTCACCCAGGTCGTTTGTGCGCCCTCTTATCTTGAAGAGGTTGCTGCCTGACGAGTTAGTTCCTTCTGATGATGATTCAAACTTTAGCTCATCGTCAGGATGGCTTATTGTCACGTAATATATCACAGATAAAGGTTTCGAAACCGAAGTGTTGTGTAGTGTCTTCAATTCTATTCTGGCCCGCCATTCGAGCCTATTGTTGGGGTTAATTAGGAAGCTAGTTTGGAGAAGATGATCGTTATCTACGATTGTCTGCTCCCCGAAAGAGTGAAAGTCGTGCCTGGTCCACGCATAAAACTTTAGAGCATCATTCTGGTTACAAAGGTGCCTGACATTCAGTAATCCTTCCGAGTTCAGTTTGTTATCGAACCACATTAAACTCGTCTCAATCGAATGAGGAGTTGACAACTTGTGGCTGAAATAGTGACCACTGTTGAGAGTTCCCCAAACAGGTCCCTGGCCGAAGATCTGCTTGAGGCTAAACGTCTCACTACCGTCGAAGGATCTTTTGGCTATTTTTAAGTCTTCGATGGAGGTCTTAAGCTCGTCAGCAGGGGTTGGAGTGTGGGCATTGTTTTGGAATAGGTAGTGCATATAGCCTATCACAATGACTGTCACTCCTGCTAGAATTCCTAATAAGAACGAAATGTTTTTATGGTTCCATGTGGGATGTTTGAACTTGGTCCTCTTTCGATTTGTCGCCATTATTGAATTTTGATGGTGAGTCTATGAGCCTTTACTCACGACTGGAATAAGTAAGTTAGAGATGGGGTCAGGGGAACCGAAAAGTAGCAGACGCATGGTAGTTGGTTTACCATCCTGGATGCTGCATTCGCTGCGTATGAAATTATTTTGATATGGAGCCCGCTTTCGCCGCAGAGGAAATCATGGCTCCCCGTCCCGAGCATGTAAACTCTCAAAAACTATATCTCATGGTCTCTCTATGTCTGTACCACCTTGATACTTAGAGAGAAGTTTATCAACCAAGTGGTGATCGCGGTGACTTAGTCGACCATTGGTTCCTTCCTGATGCATCTCGCCTTTTCGAGCTTTTGACACCACGATTTCTGCTCGATTTCACATCAGATTGCTTTCGCCTTCCGTTTGTAGCCAATGCATTGGACATGGTAGGTACAATTAATCTCGATTCTCTTGGAGCTATGAAAGCTGTCTCACTGGGAGCTTCTCGTTCATCTTTGGTGCGATCGATTGTTTCAAACTGCTTCGGGCTACCGTGACCCCTAGTCCTAGATGTCGACTTGTGTCTTTTAAGGCTTCCTCTTTCCTCGTCGGGTGCTTTAAAACGTCTCAATGAGGTTGAATGTCTTCTGCTAGTATCGGACGCCTTGACTACGATCACTTTAGTTGCTTGGGGCGAGCTGCAAATGCAGATAACAACTATGAACACCAAGATCAAGCTAAATCCGATGACCGAGTACATCAAAGTGTCGGTGATGAACTTGGTATGCTTTATATTGCACAGTTTGTTCCATTCTTCCATGTTGCTTATCGTGTTTGAATTAATATGCAAATCTGAACAAGTTGAGTTTAGGACTCTGCTTGAGTTTTGTATGAGTTGAAAGTACCAGGCGTTCTCTTTGAGGCAACATTGCAGCTCGTCCCAATTAATAATAACGTTTCCGGAACCTATAGCGCGCACGAACATTTTCCTCAGGTGATGTTGACTCAAAGTCCCCGTCAATTGATTGCCAGCTAAGTCTATAACTACATAGCTTCGAGTTCGATTATTATCGCAGCTACCTGGACTCAAGAGGATAGCCTCCTCATCCATAGTATCGTAGGTTAAATTCGATCCGTTGACATACACGAAGAGGGAAAGGGGGCGACAGTTGAAATTGACTATCTCGATAGCTCCTCTACTAAAACGGCCGCCATTGAAGTTTAATCCAAGCAGCTTGATGATTCTCATATTTTCTTTGGCTTTGATGGAGCCACTTTCCAAATGCATAACTGCGCCAGTATTTCTTTGATCCAGGTAAATGACTCTGAGATCCTCGAAGCTAGAGAAAGAGTCTGGCTCGAATCTGGCCAATTTCGAATTATTGATGAGCATTATCTGTTTCGTTTCCATAAAGTTTGAATGTAGAAGGCTCATTATTTGATTGTAATCGAGTTTAGTATTGCGGACAGCCGCCAGTGAGACATTTGCCGACTTCAAGAGATTGACAAACTTCGGAGAGTCCCTGTACTCAAATGCAGGACCCGCGAGGAAGAAACGAAATTGAACACTATAGTTACAAGCGTTCATGTCAGCCAGTTCCACCTGGTTGATCCTCGTTGGTAGCCTGATGAAAAACAAATCAAGTCGACAGACTTTGAGCTCCGATATGATGCTTCTGCAGCTCTTGTGATCTTTAGCTTTGAGTTTCCTTTCACAAGTCAATCTAACCAGTCTCTCTTTGTCGGATAGAGGTTGTGAATCTAATATTTCACCACCGCATAGACTTCCCTTCAGAGAGTCCATGGTCTCGAGGTAACAAGTAAAATTGAGCACCCGGTTCTGCTCCCTATGTTCGGATACGGCAAACTTCGGACCCTCAAACTGTTGCTCAGTCTCGCGAATGGTCTGAGCTGAAACAAATTCTAACAGGGTCAACGAGAGTAAGATGAGAGAGAGTGCTGGTTCCAAACGCATTCTAGATCCATAGGGGCCAACGATTTTGGTGCAAAATCCCTCACCAATGTAAAATTGACTTTTAATACGCAACAACGGAGGTCAAAGATAACGACAAACGATCGTTCGGCTAAAATCCAGTGCCCATTGAGCCTTGTCGCTCAGGCGTCCACTCGACTGTTTGAGCTCTCCCAACTGCAGCCGTCGATTTTGTTTGGTTCTAGCTTGGAGCCCACCTATCTGCCTCTCGATTCCCTCACACTACATCTAGCTCCCGAGAACCATTGCTGTTGCAGGCCATAGGTGAAAGTGGCGCGCAATGGGCGTCGCTCGAGCCATTCGGAGTCGAAGTGTTCGAGCACATGACTCTTCATGATTCCAACGTCTCTTTTTGGTCCCAGACCCACCAGTTTGTTGCAGACAGGACACAGTTTGCAATTGTGCTGTTTACTCATATGATTGAGCCAGCTCGATATGTCGGAGGGAGGACAAGCGACTGGCTGTTGGCAGTAGACGCAGGGAATGGCAATGAAAATGAGGTCTGAGCGCGCTACAATCTGTTGCATCAGGTCGGCCAGGTTGTTTGGGTTGCCGCCTATGTTCGGTGAGACGCTAAGGATGCCGATTGGTTTGTCGGCTGAAGTGGCCTCCCTTGCCGTAGAGAAAAGCTGCCGTGCGTTGGAACTCTCGGCAGAGGTCGACTGTCTTGAGTTACCGAATGGGTTGTTGCCGTTGTTGCTGATTGCGTTGAGTGGCTGACCCAACTGCCGACCATCCATCTCGGCCCTACTGGCGCCCAAAGTGCAGAGATCAGGTTTGCGAGCAGCATGGCTCTGAGATTGCGTAGACGATGACCCAAACTGGGCGTGTTTGTGGCTCTCTGAGGTGGGTTTCGGTGGCGCAGGTATGAACACGAAGTCGTTCTCGCAATTTGTGTCATCGCTCGTCTGGTCCGAGGAAGAGCTCAAGGTGACGAGGAGGTTCGGGGAGCAGCAGTCTGGAAACAATTGCTCATTATTGTTGGTGCTGAATTTCACTTCGTCCATTTGATCATAATCGTCCAAGTTTAAATCCATGTTGCCGTCGGTTGAGCTTTTAAAAGGCTGATAGCACATCCAATAAAAGGAATGAGATCTAGACACAACTCGAGAAGGTGAGACAAAAGTAGCAGAGTTAAACAATCACAGCCTAGCTTGCCATCGGGATCCCTCAGAGCGAAGGAGCGCGCGCTCTCTCTAGATGCCGCTTTTGCCTGGGCGTCTTCGTTCAAGTGCTCTTTCAATGCTCCCATTATGACGCTCGACCACCATTCTCTCTCCCTCGATCAACAAGAGATCTCCGAGCGCTCTTGCCAAAATGAGCTAATGCTTACTTACAATGCTAGACCAGCGCATGGAGCACAGATGCAAACATTTGAGCTGATTCTTGGTGCTCAACCTGGCTAGTTTCGCTTTTCGCCTTGCCACCGACGAGCTTGATTTTGGAATGATCAGCCTGGAAACAGGTCATTGAGGAGGAACATGCAACCAATCATTCTATCGGTCGTGGATGGAGTCCTTGTTTACTGGACGCCTGGCTCGCAGTGAGTCAGTGCTAGATGAGCGTCGAGATAGGACCGCTCGCTAATCTAGAACGAGCGTTTGCTAGATCTCTGCCAGCTGCCAAACAAAGCCCAATTTTGGAAGCGCCGGCTCGCTGGCTCAATAGCGATGACTCATGGACTCTTAAGTTCGCTGAATCTTGACTGCTGGTGGAGCCAGAATATTGAGAGCCCACAGGTTCGTCCCCTGGCCTCAACTCGGGGCTAGGCAAGCGCGATGATGAGACACCTGCAGTCGGATATTCCTGCCGCTTTTCCAGGCGAATTGGCGCAAACGGGGCACCTTTGCTCGCGCACGAGTTGCCAAAGCTCTGGCAACAAGATGTTGCTGATCGGCCAGATAGATGTGCCAGCCTGAGTCTGGTGCGTACGAGGGAGGCGCGAGATCCAGGCTGACTTTTGTGGCACGGACGAGCTCGGTTTAGATTAGAGCGCAACAAGCGGTCGCGCTCCAGTGTCTCGCTGCCGAGTCGGGTGCTATCTGTCACCGCCACCAAAGGACGCCAGCAGCAACGGCAACAGCAACA
>Ga0268249_1000138_pt1 | contig 46606 bp, 29 predicted proteins | sample AgamicAtPe_FD_200257 | JGI IMG/M metagenome (GOLD analysis project Ga0268249, IMG submission 200257) | Agave microbial communities from Guanajuato, Mexico - At.P.e (v2) (version 3) | ecosystem: Host-associated > Plants > Phyllosphere > Phylloplane/Leaf | place: Guanajuato, Mexico | collected... | reverse complement strand
GGCGGTGGCTTGCCACTGCATCACGCCGGGCGTCAGACTGCGCTCCTAGCCGCCAGTGCACTTGTTGCCCACCCCTTCCCTCCTCTTCTTCCCTCGATATTGCACTTGCTATCTCCACGATGCCCAACGGCTGATTGGAAACGCTCGATTACATCCAATGCCCCATCCAACGATCATGCTATGGCAAGTCGCTGGTGGCAACATTTGTGGCGATGATTATCTCTCCCCATTGACTCCGCCCAGCCAAGAGTCGAGTAAACACGACTCAACTCTTGCCTGTGTCGCTGTTAGAAAGTCTTTGTGGGCGACGACACAAGAACCCTGCCGAATTGTGGCGGGCGTGGATCACTCCCACTCTGTGCCGTCGGGAGACGACTGTCCCGCTCGATGTAAGCGGCACAGTAAAGACACATTAGACTCCTAGGCTCCCATAGGAGTCCCCCATACTCTCACTAGCATGATTACAACAGTGCTTTACGGAGAGAACCATGCAAACCACTTCACCGAGAAGCCAAGAGCAGATATATGCCAGGGATCGTGGCACGGAAGTGTGTTCCTCCGAGAAGGCGGCGTCTTCATTCATCCCCAGCGGGCTGTACCGCACAGGCGGACCTGTGTAGCTACGGAGGGGCGTAAATCCGTGTACCGACAAGGCACAACAAACAGGCAGGCCTGGATTCCTGAATTCACTACATAGACCTACCGCTCATGAGTCACCATTTACTGGAATATTTCCCTCAACCGAAGGTGAAGCTTAGCATTCTAGTTATTGATGGATAGACTTCAAGCGATTTTGTAAGCAATCTTCGAACCAAACATGTTCAGTTCCTCAAAGTTCAACGTCGACTGTGGTTATTTTGAAGGTCTGATCAGAGGCTTCAAAGACACTATCATCAAGCAGGCCGATTACGAAAATTTGGTTCAATGCGAGACTCTCGAGGATGTTAAACTCAATTTGCAAAACACCGATTATGCTGGCTATTTAACAAGCGACTCTTCTGTGTCTCCATCCTTCATTGAGTCAAGATTACGCGACAAGTTAGTCGTAGAATTTTTACACATTCGAAATCAATCTAGAGCGCCACTATCAACATTCCTAGACTACATAACCTACTCTTATATGATTGACAATGTAGTTCTATTGATCACTGGAATCGTCAATAATCGTCCAATCAATGAGCTCGTAACCAAGTGCCATCCACTTGGCAGTTTTGATCAAATGGAAGCCGTCAACGTGGCCCAGACCCCCGAGGAACTATATGATGCAGTTATTGTCGACACTCCATTGGCGCCCTTCTTCGTTGACTGTATTAATCAGCAAGACTTGAGCGAGCTCAATATAGAGATCATTCGCAATAGTTTGTTTAAATCATACATCGAGTCATTCTACGATTTCTGCAAGAATTTGGGCGGCACCACAGCCGATATAATGTGCGAAATTTTAGCCTTTGAGGCAGATAGGAGATGTTTTAATATTACAATCAACTCGCTCGATAGCAGTTTGACTCGCGACGATCGATCTCGTTTATATCCAACCTGCGGTTTACTCCATCCATATGGACTTGCAATGTTGGCCAAAGCTGAAGATTTCGATCATGTCCGCCAAGTTTCAGATTATTATGCCCAATACAAGGTTTTGTTCGATGGACAAGCCAATGCAGCTGGACCAGAGGGCAGAACTCTCGAGGATAAGTTCACCGAATACGAGGTTAGATTGAACGTTAACGCCTTCATGCAACAATTCAATTACGGGGTCTTCTACTCGGTGCTTAAGCTCAAGGAACAGGAGCTGCGCAATATTGTTTGGATTTCAGAATGCATATCGCAAAAGCATCGCCAGAAAATAGACAATTACATTCCCATATTCTAGTCCATCAGATGTTGAGCCGCCATGATCTGAATCGGGCTAATTGATCTCCTTAGCTATCCAACGAGTCAAGAGCAACTTTTTGCACTATGTGTTCCATTCGAACAGCATGCCTATTTAACCAATATATCCACATCACCTCATTAGTCAAGAGCCAATCCGCTTGGAGAGAATGTGAACGCTTAATCAAGAGATTAGGACAATACAAAATTTTGTTCAAAACGATGAATGATTTCCTCATCAGTAAAAACAGTCACTCACTTGAAATCATTTGCTGGCAATGGTTGCTAACTTTATCGTTGTCTTTGTTGTTTACAAGAGGGCATTAAATTAGAAATTTATTTAACCATCAGGTTTCAACTTAACGAAAACAGTTCCGTTCTCATACAAAAATAAATAGTTCTACTGAAATTCATTCTTTTCTTGTTGCATTTGGTCCTGTAAGATTGTATAAATTTTATCATATTCCTGAACTAGATTTTCATGTTCCTTAACTAGTTTAGCACACTCACAATCAAGCGACCTCCTCTTACAAACTAGCTGATTAACTTCGTGCTGAAGCTCATAGATCTGTTCCATCTTCCGTTTCCGGCAACTCTGGGCAGCAACCTTATTCTTGCCTCTCCGTCTTATATCCTTGATGAGCGTTAGTTGAGATTCAGTTAGGTTGTGTCGGGCAAGTTGCTCGTTGAATTGATCAATCGACAGGTTCACAATCTCATGATAGGTGAGCGGAATATTAGCTTCACGAGCTCGCTTCTCGTCCCTCGTCAAAGTTGAGCCAAACGATTCCTCTGAGGAGGATGTTGAGGCGGCAGAAGAATGCGACTCTCTCGAGTTTCCGATAGAAGTTGTGGTGGCTTCTTGGTCTAGATTGTAGGCTTGTTGGGGATAATTCAAGGCCGATTTTGACCACAGTTGTTGATACTCGTGATGTGGTTCTACCAAATCGGCCAACTCTCGTCCATTGTTGGGCTCAAGAAGATGACTAGTGAGCGATGTTTGCACTTGTAAGTTGGTCTGGCTTTGGGCAGTCTCACCGCCATCAACATGATGCTGGTGGAGATGCTGATGGTTTTCATAGTTTTGCGTCTGCTCCACAAGCGGCTGTGGCGATCGAAGTTGGCAGGCAACCAGCTCGTGGGTTGGCTGATGGTAGTGAAAGTAAGAGTTACAATGTGTTGCATCCAAGCTCGACAGGTGCGATTGAGGGAGAATGGCAGCAAAGGCATCGCTGCCAAGCGAGTGGCCTGCAAAAGTTTGGACCGGCGTCTCGCTGAGTTGGTGTTGTTGATGTTCGATTTGGCAACTTTCGACGTAATTCAACGGTTCGTAGTAGATTGTTTGGTAGTTTGCTTGTGTTAAGGGTTGCTGGCAATCCTCTTGGTAGTGATTCTTAATCCCGTCCAAGTTTTCAATTCTATTTTGAACATTGCAAGCGCCCCCATTGCTGTCCAATGGGCGGTCCGACTCAAGTTGCTGATACTGGATAGACTGCCGCGGGTTTCCATACACAACTATCTGCTCATCGGCCGTCCCGACGCCTAAAAGTTGGCCATCGATTGGTTCAGTTCGTTGAGGGTTAGTATAACACGCGGGAGCCCGAGTTGGGGTTTGCTGTTGATCAAACGGACTGTTGCTTTCGGCCGCTTGCATCAACTGATGGCTCTGTTCTGGTGGTAAGAGTTGAGGGTGCGACTGGACAGGTGAGATGTGCTGGTGGTGTTGGAGGGCCGATGGGCGGGTGGTACAATCAATCGTTGTTCCATAATCATAATACTGGTAGTTGCTCCTCAAACTTGCTTGCATATTAATATTGCCCTAACTTATGTTTTCAAGTATATGATTTTAGTCCCGAAACAAAACATCGGTCGGGGGAATTGATGTCATTCGTTTGGTTTCTCTTTAACGCCAACAAGCAAACTGATCCGAGCCACCTCGAACTCCATCTCCTCAACCACAAGTGACCGTTCTCTTGTTCAAGCCTTGTTCTCGGCTTGCAAAGTGGCCGCTTAGTAGGAAACAAGTGGCCTGATAATTATCTAGGTCTGTTGCGTAAGTTTTAAGTAGTTGATGGCAGCGGATCAATTCTAGGCGCCGCAAAACAAGTGATCATTTTCTGCTTCATCATCGGGCTAGATGACCGTGCGCTAGAATAATAATAAGTGGCAAACTTTTTACGCTAGCCAAAGCGAAAAAGTTGCCATTAACAAACGGTTAACCTGTCCGTCAACAAACATAGAGTACGAGCAAACTGCTATTGCGATCAAACTGTCCGCCAGGTCTGATTGGCTGGGGGCCTCCAACGAGTGGCTGTAATGAATTCAGCCCGCAAAACTATCCAGTCTCGGCCTCACTGTTGTGCCAAATATTGCCATCCCACCACTGCAATGGGCAGTGGCTCTAAAGTTTGGCGCTAAAAGTTGGGGCTTCCTCAGGCTTGCAAGCTTTGCGGTACCAGAGGGATGCTTCACTCGGACGCCAGCGTCGCAACTAACGAATCCAACCACAAGTGGCCAGCTCTATACAAACTTTGTCCTTGGCAAGGAACCATGAGTTTACTCATGTAACATCGACCATACATCCGCTTTGTTTGCCATGCAACGCACATTCGACTTAAAGATGGCTCGCTGGCATTGAGCTTTCAACGATCTATCGGCTGTGAAACTGAGAGTGGTGTGTTGGGGGGGGGGAACTGGTGATTGCACTTTATGGGCCATAAATCGAAGGAAACAGACAATTTGCTTGGGTAAAGCAACTGGGAGGCTTTAACTATGTTTCCATCTAGAAGCATCGTGTCTTGATCCGAAGAGCCCGCTGCTGGTGCCTTACCTCAGCCAGTGAGATTCAATGAGCTATGGGAGGTGGTGGTTCCCGCCCGAAGCCAACAACCTCTTGGTCACCAACGAGCCAGTTTGCGCCCCTCGTCTTGAACGCTGCATGTCTCGCACCTGACGGACGAGCGTGGTTTATCCTCATCAATTGTTGATTGTTCTATGAGTTTTGGTTTTCAAACTTTCATTTGGTGACAGTTTTAAGGGGGGTGAATAGCCTCCGTTCGTATCACTATTGTTGGTCGCCGAATCTCTTTGGCCTGATTTAAGCGCTAGAAAGTTGCTTGTAAAGCTCAGGGAGATGTCTACTTCGCTTATTACTATTCCGTCCCCTTCATGCTCCAACGGGCTTCGCCCGATAGGCTAATTATGGATCTTCATTAGGCCACCTTGCGACGGCTGCACCCCCTTGAGCTGGGTTTGCCTCCAGGAGCTGTCATTTGTGTGAGCAGCGTCCGCGACAGAGACATCATAGGAACGACGAAGCTCCAAGCAAGACATTAGGCGCTCAGGGTTGAGTCGCCGGTAAGCTGGTTCAGGTGGCTAATTGCCCGATGCTCAGCTAGACCACCATGGCTCAAACAATGTTCGAAATATGTTGGAACCATTTCGCTTGTGCTCATTCATCGCTGGCTACCTCAAGACGAATGGCGTCGCCTTTACTTAGTATCTTTTTTCATATAGCCTATCGATTAAATTCGAATAAAAATCACTCACCACTTTCCATAGTGAGATCGAGAAGTCAAGTTGAATGATGATCGTTGAGATAACATAAATTTAAGTCAAACTCTACAAGCTAGAACATACATAGACAAATGAGTCGACCTATCAACTTTCAAGTGACCATCTTGTTTGCCATATTGGTGTCATTATGCAAGATAAGAGTTGCAACCTCCGGCAAGGGCAAGGGTGAGTTTGAATTAAGATCTGAGCTCAGCGGCTTAGAGGCAGTTCAAATTTACAAACCTAAGCTTACAATTGCAATCTATCGCTTACATGCTTTATGCAAGGAGGCCGCCAGGGCCATATAATAATCCAGAACGAAGTCAAGGGCCAACATCAACTAGGCAGGCTATCAGATTTGCTTAAAAACTATGCACGCGCTCATGACCGAGTGATCTAATTTCAATTCACCTCCTGTTTCAGTGCCCGTCTATATGCCCATCCCAATACCGATTCCCATGCCCGTGGGAGCCTCGGCAGGTGGGAGCAAATTTAGCCAGCATCATGGCGATAGCGAGGGTGAAGTGAGGAAGATTTACCTCTTGCAGCCGATGCCCAAGGCTCAGCCACAGCCACAATTGAAAGGCGGTGGGTTCATGGGCACTGCGCAAACGCATTCACATGTTCCCTCGCCAATCAAAAATTATAGATCACACCAATCATCTTATGGAGACTCTAAAAGTCAGAGCCAACAACAGCTGGGCGACTTCGATTCGAACGACAAGAGTCACTACGATCATCACGATTCACACAAATCAGGAGGCAAATCCCAGTCTGACCTGAAAATACTACCGATTGTTGTTATACCTCCCATAGCTCCCATGCCACCGATTCAACTACCATCTAGCACCAGCATAAGTCATCAGCCACGGATGACCTTGAGTCCTCAATTCAACAACTACCTCGTTTCAGGCTCTGAAACGGGCGACAACAAGAATGCACGCTCAAATTCTGCAATCTCTCTCCTCCATGATCAAAAAACCTTCTCTGACTATGGCATAAGTAGCGGAGCTTCAACTTTTAGAGACAACTACAATTCAAAAATGAGACCACGAGTCAGACAAGTGAGTAGATCTCATTATTTTGAGCCTAGCCTCATGTCTAGGGGGAAAACTCGCATGCATGGAGACGATTATGGGGATTATGAGATTGAGCCGACCACTTGGCGAGGTCAAAGCCGTCATCAGAGTGGTCGCGGCGGCCAAAGACGGATGCACTCCGGGTCGCTACTTCGACGCTCCTATCACACAGGAGGACGAGCAAGAGTTGGTCGCAACTCAATCAGGGATATCATCGAGCAGCAAGTACAATTTGATGACGAGCCAGCGATGGACCAAAGTGAACTGAGGGAGGTTCCCGGTAATCATAAGGTTGAGTGTTGTAATTTTGAAAACAGCAAGAACCATCGGATCTCCGAGATGATTGACTCGAACATCCCCAACTTCGAGAGACATCAAAGGGATATGGCCCCATCCGTTGGCGAAAGAGAACTGGAGGATTTTATGGACCCAATGGACACCTATAGATCCAGGACGCGTCAATCAGAGCAGGAGCCAAGGGAGGAGTCCAATGACAAGGAAATTCGTGTTAGGGCTGCTAATCTCAATCCTATCTACTACGATCGCGACTCTCAGGCTGGATCTACGAGATCCATCCCTGGTCACAACTTGAATGATAGGCCAGCGAATTATGAGCGCGAAATATTTGATGATGATGAGTGGCGATTCGATTCAATTATATCCGCAACCCACACTAATCCATCAGTCAACTCGACCTCCAACTTTAGCACTGCCGATAATGGTGGCACAACATCCAAACCATCGATAGCTGTCGACATATCGAGCCCAAGCATCGAGTCTACTAAAACTTGACAAAGTCTCAGGGTTGATCTTTCTCAGCACGAACTCACCGACCAAGGTCGTTCTAGAGAGACTTGTTCGTTTGGAGGACGTTCCAAGTCTGAATTGTCAATCACTAGTTTGGTTGAATCTCATCAACTTTAGATTGCTAGACTTGGTTGACGTCTTTTAGAACATGAGCCTCGAACAACTTGGATACAGATAACAGGTCTAAATCACAATACTTGTTCGCAATCAATTGTAAGCCTAATGGGAGGCGCTTGCTCGACAATCCGGCAGGTAAGCTGATGGAGGGTAAATTTGCCAAGTTCGCAGGTATGAGAAAATAGTCCTCACGGAATAACTTATCTTCATCCTGTTTCGCTAACCAATCTTTGTACGAGACTGAAGTAGTTGGCGTCGACGGTAATAGTATGACATCAACCTCGTTCATAGCAAAGCATTTGTCGAATTCATCACTTATAAGTCTGCGAACTTTCAAAGCCTGATCTAGATATTTCTCCCTGTTACCTGATAACAAAAAAAAGTTTCCTAATAAAATCCTCTTCTTTACCTCGGGCCCGAATCCGGCATCTCTGTTGGCTCTGAAAAATTCGTCTCTGTTAAACTCTTTATCCTCGCTTTGTTTCAGTGACAAGCCATACTTGACACCATCATAACAAGACATGTTTGATGCTATCTCAGCACTGGAGATGATGGTATAGCATTCGGTTGCCAAGCTTGAATGCGGTAAACTGAGTTTTTTCAGTTCGAATCTTATGTTGTTGCTAGGATCTTTGCTAGAAATACGACTAAGTGTCTCATCGTACACTTTAGAAACATCAGAAGACATATCACCTTTGTTGACGAATTCGTCGGGGATACCGATGCGGATTGTTGGTATTGAGGCTAGGTTTTGTAGACTCAAGGAGCTCTTGAGCACTGTTTTGTGATCTACCGTTGTCAAATCGTGTTCATCCTGTCCAGCTATCGCGTCAAAAATTAACTTAACATCATCTACGCATCTGGCGATGATACTAACGACATCGAGACAATGCGCTAGGGGCACAAGCCCGAATCTGGATATGAGACCATAGGACGGCTTAAATCCAACAACACCGGTGAGACTGGCAGGTTGGCGCGTAGATCCACCAGTGTCCGTTCCCAGGGAAGCAAAGCAGGCACCGGAGGAGACTGATATGGCACTGCCGGTGGAGCTTCCGCCTGCCATGAACCAGTTACTAGCTAGAGAGTCCTTCAAACTCTGACCTTTTAACAGTTCCCTTTTGGAATAGTTTGCAGTTGGCCCGTAGAACGAAGTTGTCGAGCTTGAACCCATAGCGAACTCGTCCATATTAGTCTTGCCCATGATGATGCAATTTGCTTTGATGAGTTTTGAAACCACGGTAGCATCGTAAGGGGGGATGTAATTGTGCAACATCCTAGAACCACATGTGGTTAGTATGTTTCGTGTACAGAAATTGTCCTTGATTGATATGGGGATCCCATATAAAGCATTCTCTCGGTCTTCGGGACCAACCTCCGATATTCGTTGATCGAGTTGACTAGCATTTTTGATGGCCTCGCTCCTACAAACAGTAATGAAAGGGTTGAGGCTCTCTATCTGATCGATGCGGTTTAAAGATTCCTGACATAGCTTGGTAACCGTTTTCTCACGATTCAATAATAGTTTGTGGACATCCCTTATTGTGTCACCCAAGACGTTGAGCCGTACCATCCTTGATTGCTAATTTCAAGTATATATCCAATGCATTATTGGTAGATTCATAACTAATCCTAGATGTTTGAGCCCAGATGGCAGGTCAATGGACGGAAAATAAACAACGCGTGCAGCATAACTTTTTCTTCAGAGCCTCTGTTCTTGGCTTCTCGAGCTGGATTCACTCAGGTATTTTTTCCATGGAGTCTCGACAAAAACGGTAAAACGAATTCACATCAGCCCATGCTTAATTTGATCCATCGAGGAACGCCCTCCCTCTCTTTCCCTCTTTAATAGGTCAAAAAGCCGCTCCCAGCAATTTCCCATGTGTAGTTCAAGGATGGGAAATTGTCGTAGTAAGAACGAAGAACGTGTCCCTGATTCAGAAAATATAAAACCAACCAACAGTGGATTAGGATGCGATCAGAAAGCCGAAAGGCCGATCAGTTCACGTAACAATAGCTCACTTAATTCTTCCTCTACTCAAAGAAAAAGCCAGAACCAAAATAACAATGGTGACGTGATAGATTCAACTAAAGTTGAGGTCAACGATTTGTTGGGGAGAATTCATGAGTTTGAGGGCACAAGCGAAAATGATAAGAATTATAGATACCTAGATGAAATGCTTACAAGATGCATTCTAAAGTTAGATAGGATCGAATGCAATAGCTCGAACGATAGAAGTAGCAGAAAGGAGGCTATTAGAGGGGTGAATCAGGCCATCTCTATATTAGAAAGGAAACTAGAATTCAACTATGATATGAAGAAACTAGAATCAAGTCTATCAGAATCTCGCAGTATATCCTTGAATCTCTCCCCGAACCAGAGCACATCAAACAGCAGTAGAACTTCGGAAAATGGTTAAACAGAGACTAACCGGTCAACTTGTATTGATTCCGATGATTAGACTCACAACAAGAGATTAAACAATATCGTTCGGATTCCAACAGAAGTGTTTGTCTTGATTGATGCTATTCAATTTGTTCATGTCATCTTGGTCCAAGCTGAAATCGAATATATCCAAATTAGGCTTCAAATTCTCTACTTTCGAGGTCTTGGGTATGAGGAGACAATCATGCTGTAGGCCCCAACGTAATAGGATCTGTGGGATTGTTTTGCCATGTTTGGCGGCGAGGGATTTGACTGTTTCATTGCCAAACAACACTGTCCAGCCTGGTGGTTTGCTTTGTGAGGAACCTAGTGATGAATAAGCTTGTAAGTAGACTGAGTGGCTCTTGCAAAAGTCGAGGAGATTCTTTTGAAAGCAGAGAGGATGAAACTCCACTTGGTTCACTGTTGGCTTGATCTTGCAGTAATCCAACAGATCACTGAGATGTTTCTCATTGTAATTAGACACTCCGATTGATTTGATCGCGCCAAGACTTACAAGATTCTCCAACTCTTGCCAAGTCTCCTGGCGCATGGATTTGTTTTTGGGATCTGTGGGGGGCACCTTTGCAACTCCAGGCCAATGAACAAGAACCAAATCGAGATAGGACAGCTTGAGCCTCTTGAGGGAATCCATCACAGCAACGTGTGTATTCTCTTTTCCATGTTGCCAGGGTGCAATCTTTGTCTCAATAAACAATTCGTCGCGCTTCACCTCTTGACTACTAAGTTTATCGTAAACCACATCACCAATGAACTCGTCGTTACCGTACAACGTGCCAGTATCAAAAAGACGATAACCTGATGAAATGGCCTCGCTGAATAACTTCAGGCATGTTGACTTGTCCTTAACTCCAAATGTGCCGACTGGTGATCGTGGGTGAAAAAGAAGCCGGGTACATAGATGTTAGGAGGCGGAGATGTTTTTGAGGGATAGATTTGGCTGTTGAACTTACGGCCGATTCTCGGCATCTTGAGTCCGTTATTTAAAATCACTTGGGCAGCCATGGTGGTGTCAGCGTCAATCGACCTGGGGATTTTCTGATTCACTTTGGTAAGATTTCTTAGAGCCTTAAGCAAACTAGTCATAATTAACCATGTTTATTACAGAGAGTGTATTGCAAAGAGGGGACGAGTGAAATATGTCGCGCGTCGTGACTGGCAGATAAGAGATCTCGCTTGTTTTTGCGCACAAAGGAGCGCACGAATCCTCCGAGCAGCGCGCACCTGTCAGCCAATTGGTCCAGTTTAAATCGCACATCCCTCTCTCGCTCTCTGATTGGTAACGGCGGTTTCCACTTCGACGGCTACATCGACTTATACAAGTCTAACAGCTTCAAAAACTCGAGGGGTTCAATCCTGTACGTGCAAAGTTCGACCTCGAGAGCAGCTTCACGCCGGCTAAGCTGACGAGAGGCAGTCAGCAACACCATTGGCCGGTTGGCTACTTGGCCGTATTGACAGTAACAAGTTGCTCAATGGGATAAGTGCGGAAACATCTCCAAACTCCAAACCTCGTCAGCAACTAGAGCTCAAAGCCTGGCACACTGACCTTGGCTCTGGACCTCGAACAGGACGACTGATGCAAGCAAACCACCCAGCAGGCTAGTAAACGATAGAGGTTTATTATTGATTGTGGTGGTTGTGCTTCGCACCTCAATGGATCCGCCTGGTCAAGGACTGGTCCACTTACCACACTTGGGATTGCTGACGCCAATCGAGCGCGCTCTTCCAATTGACTACATATGTGTATATCTCTCTCTCTCTCCCTCCAACAAACCAGCTCCGTTTGCTAACCAAAGCGCGAGTGCCCAGCTTGCTCTGTTTCAAAGAGCAGTTTGGTTTGTCTGAGGTATGTCGGGGGCCGCTTTTAGGCGGGGGCGGCGCTGTAAGTCTTCCTCGCCAAGGCCACCGCTTGGGCTCACCAGAGCTGGTAGCCGCCATCGTAGCGCCCGTACGCATTCCCGTAGTGACCGTACAAGCCGCCCGCCTCGTCAACGTAGAGAGGCGGCGACGGCGCGTACGAGTTGATTATCTGGTGGGCGCTCGCAGCTTGCATTGGATGGTAGAGTGAATGGTGGTGATGGTGGTGGCCGGCCGGCGCTCGGTAGGCGGCCATTTGGTGGTTGGTGTTGCTGGCCGAGGTGGCCAACTGTTGGCTCTGGATAGCCGGCGCTGCTGCTGTTGCGGCGGCCGCAATTTGCGCCACTGCCGGCGAGTACGAGCTTGCCGCCGCATGGTGCATTCCGCCATGATTTACGTGCGTTACGTGGGGCTGCGGGCTGATTGTTTGGTTTTGGGCTCGACTGGTTAGTTTGCTTGCCAGAGATTGAGGCCTCCTTTGGCTTAGGCTCGCTTTTAGTTGGTTCAACTTACTAGTAAGAGTGTTCATAGATTGGGATTGCAGTGAAAACTGGCACTGCAATTGTGTGTTTCTTGAGCTTTTTGCTTAGTTTCTTGATTTTCTTCTTTATGTACCACATCTTTGCCATCTTTCCAAGCACCTTTGCCTCGGCCAGAGTTGATCGGGTTGCGCGCTTGCTTAGACGCATCGGATTGGTGAAGATCAACCGGACAAAGTGGAGGCCGTCCTCCAAGTGGGCCAGGTAGCCTTGAAGGGTCGAGCGCTGTGCAGACGAGCCAACGCTTCCCATTGGCCCAACTTTGGTCTCATCTGGGCAAAACTTTTGCTCGCCAAAATTTTGTGCGCCAAACTCTGGCTGAAATGGGCACAGATTGACCAAGATAATAACTGAGAGGAACAGGATGAAGCTTGAGAATTGGTTCCGGTTGTTGCTGTTTGCGCCAACATTTGGCCGGCCCTTTAGCTTATCGGCGCCCCCTTTTGCCGCCTCAACTCTCCACTTCTCCATGTCTCGTCTCTCCGAATAAGCTTGCCTGGCGTTTTGCGGTGCCGATTTAGCATTTGGGGCCACTTGCTTGGCGCCCGCTCGTCCAAGTGGCAACTGTTGCGACCGAAGCGCCTGGAAGCCGGGTGTTCGAAGTGAGAGCGCACGTTAGTTTGAGGATATTAGGAGCCGTCCATGGCCAGATTGCAGTGTGAGAGAGCGAGAGAGAGTTTAGGAACTGGAGCTGGTTAGAGTTTGATGGCGCCGCCCTGAGTCGATGCCATTCGAACAATGGTCTTTCCATGCAAAACTTGTTGGCGTTTCGCTAACAAGCCATAGGAAGTTAGCGCGCCCAACTTATCCATCTTCCTGGGCCGATTTTTAGCTTGAACTTGAATCAAGGATATGCGAGATCTTTCTGGCTTCCAATTTGGCCATTGCAAGATAGGCGCTCGAGATTTGGCAAGCTCATGGTTAAGCTTATTTCGAGTTCGTTCTGCGCCTAAGATAGGTAGGCGCGTAAGATGGAGTTTACAATTGCGCAACGTGCATTGTAATGCTCTCACTGTGCTCACTAGTTCCGATTTGCCTAGTTCGAAGGTAAACAGGTCGATGATGGCTCCGGCCAACCGCTAGCTGGCCAGCCAACTCACTCGCTGGTTGGCTGACGCTCGCCATTGCAAATGAACCGGCTGCTTTGAGTTAGTCCGCCAACCAAACAACCTGATCATTGCTCCCCCTGTTCAGCGCTCAAGCCTTCGAGCTGTCCAAGCAAACTAAACTTACCGCCAGCTTATCGGGCCTCTTGCCTTAATTTGATCTTGCCAATACCTGTGGCTGATTGTTGTTATTTTCACCGTTTGAACGTTGATTAATTGAACAGTGCTTCTCTAACGGAACTTCTTCGCCTCCTCCTTGCTGCTTCCTCTCGCGGTCAACGTAAAACCAACTCGCTAATACCTTCTTTACCCTCCTTCAACACTCTCCCTCTCGCCCGAGCTCGAACAAACCAGACGCTCCACATGCATGGACTCGATGAGCTTCCCGCCGATGGACGACTTTCGCTAGCTCGTCCGTTTGTACACTTCCAGCTGGCTCATTGTTGGCGCCCAAACTCAATCGAGCTCAGTGGTGGCGGCTGCTGCTGCAGTCGCGACCGGCCAGGGCAGCTAGCCGAGCGCAACCCATCGGGCAATCGAGCGGAGACTCCCGTTGAGCTGCGCAATTCAATTGGTCGCCTCCAACGTGGGCTCAAACTTCGATGGGCATTATCTTCCGCCCGCCCGCCTTACCTTCGGGCCGGCCGCTGCCGTTGCCTCCGCCCGCAATCCAGATCGCCTTCTTCCTTGATTGAATGTGATGTGCGCTGCCCACAGAGTTGCCGCTAAGGTGCTGCTGCTGCTGCTGCATCCAGCCCACAAAGCCGAGTTCCCGCTAAGGCGCTACAAAGTGATCGGCGGCGGCGGCGGTGGCGGCAATTTGTCGCCACCACCTAAGCGGCCGCTTACAATTGTCGCAAACGGCGACAATCTCGGCCAAGGGGCGCAAGCGATGGGCGCAACAAGCCACGCACAAACCCAGCGAGCTTTCGCTTGCTGGGCCAGTATCGCAAATTGTCCATTGTGTGACTCAGTTAGCTCGCCTGGATCAATGAGAAGCGAGATGGTCTTGCCAACTGTGCGCTCGCTCGGCCGAATTGCGAGCCAAGCGAGAGATGGAGCTCAATTATCATTTGAAGCCTCGGCTGTTGCTTTTAGTGCCGCAAAAGGCAGGCGGCTCCCTCTCTCTCTCTCTGCCTCCCGCTAGCATTTGCGCCGCCAGCAGCGGTGAAAGTTCATCCGCTGTGGAAGCGAAAGCGGCCGAACAACCTGCCAGCCTCTTGATTTTCAATCGAGATGCAATTACATCATCCAGGTGAGGCTCGCACACGTCCGGTGCTCCCCTCTCGCTGGCGCTGAAATCTCGAGTTGGCCCACCACTCGAGAGCACCAAAGGCAAGCGAGACTTTTGTTTCTCCAACACAAAACCGCCGTCGAGCTGGCGGATCAACAGGTGAACTAAATTGATTCATCATTTTATTTGCCTCTTATACACAGACACACAAGCACTGGCTTGCTCGAGCTCTCAAGAGCAAGTCAAGCTAAGTGTCGGCCTGTTTTGTAAGCAGCGCCGCTCGTGCTCGACTCGAAACTCTTGGAGCTCTTGGTCGGCGGCGGCCAGGGAATTGCAATTTCGCGCACAAGTTTTATTGCTCGAACATAATTGTCGCTCGATGAGACCAATGAAGTTTCCTTGCCTCCCTCGCTCGGGCTTGAACTTTGCTGCGGCCTCGTTTCCGGCTCACTCGGCCGAGTTGTTGATCGTTTTGATTTGTGGCTTGGGCGTTTCAGTTGAGGCCTGGCGCTGCTCTCGCTCTTTTTGGGGCCAACTTTAGCCGCGAGGGGCAGCAAAACTCTTGTTTTGGCCAGGAGTGTTGTGGTTGGCGTAACAGTGAACGGGTTTTGGTTTGCACGCATCGACCGAGGGCCGTCCTGAGCCAGATGGGTAGGCGCCAGCTTGGAGACAAACATGGCGGCCAAGTTGGAGGCCTCCGGTCGATGGAGGTCCTGCTGAACCTTTGCAGACTCGCGCCTCCCGTCCCTCTCGGCAGTAAACTCTCGGTCGGTCGTGAGCTGGCTTTCAGTTGGGATTGCCTCTGCTCCCCGCAGCCGTTCGTCACCCGAAGCAGTCTCTGGCTGCTGGACAACCTGCACCACCTGTTGGCTCCTCTCCGACTTTGCTTGGCCCTCGAGCTGTCTGTTTGCAACCTCCTCGAGCTGATCTCCGCCAGCTACTTCGGCTTGAGGCGCTAGACTCGGCGGCTCCTCCTGCAGGCTCGCCACCATCTCAGCCTGCTTCTGTGCCTCCTCTCTCTCCCTTGCAGGCGCTGCTTTGGCTTTCGAGCGCACCAAGTTGCCTGTGACATTTTGGGCCGAGAAGAGGAGCAAATTGATGTGGTTTGCGACCAGGGGGAGTGGAAGTAGTTTTGGCTGCTCGCGGACCAGCGAAGGCTCGTAACTGGACGAGATTTGAGCTGGACGAGCACTGTGAGTTTGTTCGGGGCGCTTGCCACCAGTTTGGCTGTATTCGGGCCGAATGTAAGCAACCGAGCGGCCGCCAACACTGGCACTCGGCCGCCTCTGTTGGTCTCGGTCGAGCTGTTGCAGGAGCAAATCCACCGGCGATGTCATGGACGCGAACCTGCTCAAGCTTCCGTCGGTTAGTGTGGCCAGCGCCGAGCTGGGCTGGATCACAGTTGGTTTTCGGAGTTGCGGCCACCCTCCACTGTCGTCGCTGTTAGCCTCCTCGTGCAATCTACTCGCCAGCCAGCCAACCGAGCGGCCGAGCCTCTTTGCCTTGACCACCTGGTCAATTTTTGGCCTCAGTTTGGGCGCACCAAGAGCTGGAGTGGCGCTCAAGCGATTGCCTGTGGCCTTTGGTCGGCCAGCCGCTGGTCGTTGTCGCATGTCAACAACAGTTTGCGCCAATCTGAAGATCCGTCGCCGGTTCTTGTTTGGGTCGCGCGAGGGAATGTGATGGTTTCCCGGCGAAGAGGTTGGCCGGCGGCGCGGACGAAGCAGCCTATTCGAGAGGTTCGCGGCGCCAGTAAATAGGCGCTGGCCTATGGAGGAGCCGCCGCCATTTGCGGCCGAGTTAACCTGCTGGTTTCTGATCCTATTGTTGCGCGTTGCGCGGGCCATTGCAAATGGGAGCGCGAGGCCGGCCATTTGCATGATTCCGGGCGGAGGCATTGGCAGGTTGGGTATCTGTGGGGGCTGCGGAATGTTTGGCATTGAGGGCAGGCGGCCTTGCAAAGTTTGCATCTGATTGCGGAGTTGTCGCGAGAGATGCGTCATGGCAGTGATGTTGTTGGCTTGATTCACCGATTGGCTCAGTGAATTGTGGAATTGGTTCAGGGACCTCATATCGTTTGCTGCAGTTTGCAGCGAAATTGGCTGGTTTGTGTTCAAACTAAGCCCATTGATTGCGCCAAGTCCATCCAAGTCGGAGGTATAAGTTGGATTCTGCTGCTTTTGCGGCATCAGCTTAGATTGTGAGTGTTGGTACTCGTCTTGCGGATAGACGCTTGAGCTCTCGGCGCCGCTCGTTTGCTTGAAAGGGTCGCCTATGGAGGGGGAGCCCATTGAAGGGGCCATCATTTGCGGCAGCGAGGATGAAATTTCGAGCGGCGACGTCTCCGTTTTGGGTGGAACGAGTGAAAATCGTGGGGCGCTTAGTTTGTTTGGTTGGAAGTAACGATTTCCAGACCAGAGGATGGCTGGCGATTGGTAACTTGCAAGGGGAACAAACTGACCCATGCCGAGTTGGTCCTCAGCTATGGAGGGCTGCATAGCGTTGAATCTTTGAGCCTCCATCATCTGAAACAACCCTCCCTGGCTGAGGTCGAATCCGTCGCCAATCGGCGCACTTTGATCGGAGTTTTCGAATACAAGCCTATGCTTTGTGGCCATCGCAGTTTGAGGTTGAAATCCGGACCCAAGCAGCATGTGATAGGGACTCAACGGTTGGTTGAGAGTCGGGTCCCTGTAAGCGGCGGCAAGGTCAACACCTTGCGCTTCGTCCACCTGATTGGATGGCCCAACTTCGCCTTGCACCTCCTCGCTCGGCGTTCCAGCTTCATTATCGGAGCTTGCAGCCGGAGCTGGCGAGGATTCCTGGTTCATGTATTTGAGTGCTTCGCTTGACCATTGTTGTGGTGAAATGGGAAACTCCAGGTATGCAGGTACGGCTAGAATTTGGTTCGCGAGCTGTTGTTGTAGAGTCTGTCCATCGTTGATCGCTATCTCCCGGGATCCTTCGACTGAGTTTGAGTTTGATTGTGGATCATGACTCTCGTTTGCAGACTTGGACTTCTGGCTCATTGATTCATCGGGGTTAGTTTGCTCTTGAATTACAGTACTCTTAGTCTCGTTTCCCTCTCTCGCAGCTCGATTCGGTGCCACTATCGAGTTGTGTACGTTTGAGGGCTGCGAAGTGTACATCCTGGTGGCATTCGGTCGCAAGCTGGCCGAATGACCAACGGTGCCAGACTGCTTTTGAAACGCTTGCAAGTGCTCCTGTTGGCCCACGTAAAACTCGCTTTCCTGCTCAGGGCTCATGGTTGTCGTGTTTGGATTTGAACCCGAAGCAGAACTCGACTGATCGGTGGATTCAGCAGCCTTTTGCACACTCCTCTGAGCTATCGAGCCTTCGACCCATGAATGAGCTCGCCTCGAGTCCTTGGGGCTCTTCTCTCCGGTTGGCCGGTTCGAACTGCTTGGATCCGCCACCTTGCTGACCAAATTGGAGGCTTGGTCTGCCAGCAAGTCCGAATAAATGGGCCGACTCTCCAACAACATCGAGTTTCCAGCCCCACCGGTCCGAATTGGTCTCGGCTCTTGCAGTCGAAGGTGTGGACTTAGATTGAAGGTTCTCAGGGTGGAATCGAGATTCCGGCTTACAGCCGGCTGCCAATGATTAAATCGTGTCGACTTTGAGCCAATCAGGTTCATTGGATACCCAATTGGAGTTGGCGAAACCCTCCTCTTCTCCTTGTTCCCCTTTAGAGCCGAACTGAACAGCGAAAGCAGCTTCCTTCCTTTCGCTTGAGGACGTTTTGGTTCCCCCTTGTTAGTTTGATTGGTTTGTTTTTCCGCTCTCAGTTGTTGTTTTTGTTTGTCGAGCAATTTTTTGGCCTCGTTTTGAGCAAATTGGCTCGCGAGTCTTGTCATTGAATCTATGGTGTTAGATTCAGCGCTTGGATTCGCAACTCGAGCGCTGATTGCTCGATTGAATGAGCCGGTTGTTGTCATCAGCTGTGGTTGCACTTTGAATGGTTGCAATCGAATCTGTTGCATGGGATTCATCATTTGAAGTGCCACCTGAGGCATTCGAGCATGGTAATTGGCTGCATTCAAGGTTCTAATGCGATTGGCTCGCTCGTGGGCCAACCTCTCAAACACTTTGCTCGCCTGGCTCAGCTCGGCCATGTTTGCTCTGTTTAGATTGGACACTAGATGATTGGCCGCCGCCTGTTGCTGCGACTCATCCCTCATTTGGTCGACTGGCGAATCAAACGGATGACTCGGTTTCCTATTCGCGTTCGATCTTTTTGCTTCCGTGAAATAGTGCCCACCTTTGGCGTCTTCGGGAGGCCGAAACTGCTCGTAGTTGTTGTGGCTTGTCTGGTTCTCTTGGCTAGCCTCTGTCGACTCTGTCCTATTTGCGAGAGCTATATTCTTCCAGCTCTCGTCAGAGTCGGCGTCCATTGACTGTTGCGCGCTCATGTTACTCCTGATCAGGCTAGATGCAAGAGTTTGGGCCAATTTATTTAGCTGCAATTGTTTGTTTCCCAGCTTAATTTGGTGCATCTTCCTCAATTTGTTCAGCTCGATCTGATTTCTCGCCTCGGATGTTGAATTGGAGTTTCCGCCTGCGAAGAGTGGCTTTCCAAAGGCAAATGGATGCGATTGCTTCTGCTCGAACATGTCGTTCAGCCTTGAAATTAGCCCACTTCCCTCCATAAACTCGTAGGGCAGTTTGCTGTTTGGCCGAGCAACCGTCGGTTTGAAGTCAATTTCGCTAACTTCGTGTTGGTGGTCACTGTATTTGACCTCCTCAATGGGCACCTGATACTCCTCCTGCCCTGAGGCCTCAACCTCAAAGGGTTTGGTGTACTTTTTGACCCAGTGGTGCACCATCACTGGCTTGGGCACGTACTTCAGGTGATGATGATGGTGGTGACAGTGAACGACTGGCCAGGGTACTGGCACTGGGTGGGCCTTTCCGCCGCCGCCCCCATCGATCGCAATGACAGTGGTCTTTGAGCTTGCCTTTGAACTCTTGCTTCCGGCTTCAGCTTGCGGCAGCAGCGGGCCTCTCTGAGCCAGATGATCATATAGTGTTGCTATTAAGCCGATTAAAATAAATACCTTTACACTCGCAAACGATAACGAGCCACCCATTTTGAGTTGAAGAGTTGGCTTACAATTGAACAATTTAGATAACAAAACTCTATCACATGCTCTCGATCCCTCAGTTCGTTTATACTTCTCCTTCCTGTTGTTTGGATTATGATCTTTGAGCAAACACTTGTAGCTCATTTTGTTGTTCTTGATTTGGTTTCATTGATTTGTTGAATCTAAAGAAAGCTATTGTTTGCTTCTGCTTGCTCACCTACTGGTGTCACAATGATTTGCGGCTTGAATTTTCGAATTCTTAATTAAAACAAAGACTAGAAAGCAAGCACTGGCAACTTCGCCGGCTCTCTCCCTCAAGGGAACAAATTCATTTATGGGTCAAGACGGGCGACGGGCTTGCCTTTCAGGGGGTTGCTTTGCCTAGCGAGGACAGCCGATTCCTCCGGGCGGCAAATGTCGCAACTCCTCCCCTCGGCTGACCTCAGCAGCTAACATTCTCCGCTCGGAGCCTCGAATAGTTAGCAGCCTCTTTCTCCCTCCTTGGCGGATGGTAATTGTCATCTGCGTGAGCTTGCTAGACTCAGGTGACCATTTAAGTGAGCCTGCCGGCCCTCCGAGATGAGAGCGAAATTCTCGCCGCCCTCAAACGCATATGTCTCTCTACCTTTCGAACTTGCCTCGCTCTCTCTCTCTCTCTCCTTCGGCCCACTAACTCAGCCGAACATCCACCTCGGAGCGTTCGGCTGGCAGGCAAAGTGCTGTGCAAAATCTGTCGCCACTTGACTGGGTCGCAGCGCTCACCTGGTTGGATGGAGAGTGAAGTTGTTTACGCATCAATGGGTAGCGATAATCTTTTGCAAAATGTCTGCAAAAACTAGCTCACTCTTCATCTCTTACAAATCAAGATTGCATACATGAGCTCAATTGACTTGCAAAGCTCATTAGCGAGATTCAGCTCTAAAACTAAGCGCAAAAAGAATGTTCCCTTCCAGTTTGATCAGCTCAACTGATTCGACCTGCCGCCAGCACGTAAAGAACCCAAAATGCTCGTATCGATTCGGCTTGCTGGCTCCGTTTGCGACGAGGGGCAAAGCCAGCTCTCGAGGAGTGGCAAAGATAAATGGGCTCTGGACACAGGATGGCGGCGGCGGCGGCGGCGGCGGCGGCGGCGGCGACCCAAAGGAGAGGGCGGACATGCTGGCGACAAGATCGGCAATCATTAAGCGTTCGCCTCAAGCCAGCGGCTATGGACACTTTCGCTGCCTGGGCGCCAATCCGGCGCCCGACCGGTCAGTCGGCCGGGAAGCTTGCCTGTCCATTCAAGTGGCCGCTCGCTTTGCATGGATATCATTAGTCTCCGCTGGCTGCCGTGACAAACAAACAAAGAGAAAAAGTTCCCCTCTATCTAGCTTGCACCTGTTTCTCGTTCAAATTGCGCCCGCATCAATGGAAGTGATATACATGTTAAAATCACATACTATTTGTGGTGCTATCCGTTCGTGAGAATCTCTCCAATCCAATGTGGCTTCATTTAACCAGAATGCAAGCTCGCGTCCACTATTTTGTGAATATTTGTACTACTACAACGAGATGAAAACAAACGCTTGCTGGATTGAATTATCTCTCTCTCTCTCTCTCATGAACGATTTGAGCCGTTTGTCTGATGGAAGCAGCCTCAAGTTTGAGCGGTCTTAAGTGGACTCATTGTGGACCGTTTGAGCCGGAGATTTTCCTTTGTGAAGATTGACTAGCCCGAAGTGTTTTGGCAACATGCGAATGCTAACAGTGCACTTCAAAACTCTACCTTCACTCCTCAAATTGCGCGGCTCGTTTCCGCCTTAGCATTGGCGGTCTCGGCCCGTCAATGTTCATGCTGAGGGCAGCTCGAGGTGGTTTTAAAACCGAGAGTCCACCTTGACTCAATCGCTGGCTTACAACTGCTGAGTTTGTTTGGATCTCCAGTGGGCTCGTTTGTTTTCAGCTCATTGAACACCGTGAATGAGCTCCACTTCTCTTGGATTGCGGATCGCATTTGGCCAACCATGAATTGCAGACCTAGATGTCGCCCAGAGATTCCTTTCTCAGAATCATGTAAGCTTTACATATATAACTGCTTATGCATGAGGCAATTAGTGGCGCATTAGGTGAAGTGAGACTCCCTAACAGGTCCCTTGGAGCTGCGCAGACAAGCGAGCCAGTTTGGCAGCCAACTCGGTTTGCCTGGTCCTATATATGCCAGCTTGGTTTCAATGGATGCGCTCGTCGACCTTACCGTTCGAAGGTTATCCATGGGCCTTGGGGGGGGGGGAACAACCACTCGTCAGTCTGTCTGCGCAACCATGAGAACGAGCTGTCGACCTGTTGAGGTTTTAGCGAGCATCCTGGCATCGAGGGCTCATGAACAGATAAATATAACAGTGACACTCACCAAGCGCGATGGTTTGCATGCACCTCCGGCACTCTGAACCTCGTGCTCGTTTCGAATCATCGGCAGACCCATCGGTTGTCGCAAGTCTAGTGCATGATTGCGCCAACGATTCCAATTTAAATGGAGGTCCAACAATGGATAGGCAATCAGTTTGTTATTGGAGCTGAAGTATGAAGCGTCGCTTTGGACGCACGGGCATAGGGATGGATTCTCGAACAATTTTCATAGTGATCTCACTCGCGCTAGTCAATGCAAATGGACTTCCCCAACCAGCAAACGAATGCCACTACCAGCTTGTTGAATCTTTACCGGAGTTGATGCCCTACGAGCGACCGCTCGGCTTTGAGATGGCCAAGACAAGCGAGGCTTGGCTAGAGCTCATAGAGGGCGCAAGGAATTCGATCAGAATAGCAAGCTTCTATCTAAAACTTTTGAGCGATCCAGTACATGCCAGCCATCCCTCAGCAGAGCCAGGTAGGCTTGTCTTCGAGGCCTTGGAGGTGGCCGCTCGCGAGCGAAACGTTACCGTTGAGATAATCGTGGGAGCCGATTGGTCTGGTGAGGAGGAACTGAAACGGATGCGCGAGGCTGGCATCGATTTCAGGATATTCGAAATCGGCAAGCTGACGAATGGTGGTGTTCAACATTCAAAGTTTATAATCACAGACGAGGAGAACTTTTACCTCGGCTCAGCAAACCTTGATTGGCGCGCGCTGACTCAGGTGAAAGAGTTTGGAATCGTCTATAAACATTGCGAGGCTTTGGCCAAAGATTTGTTGAAAATTTTCGATCTCTACTCTCTCCTCACGGGACAGATAACTCCACTCGCGGAACTGCCACCTGCCCTACTGACAAACAAAAACATGGACAACCCTTTCACTATGAACATGGACGCAATTCCCACCGAGGTTTACTTGGGCGCCTCGCCTGATATCTTGGAGGGCGACAACAACAATCGCACGAGCGATTTAAATATGATTCTTGATACCATCTCAAAGGCAGAGAAGTTTGTCTACATATCGGTCATGAACTATAGTCCCGTTTTCGGCTTCAAGTCGCGCACCTTCTGGCCAGTTATCGATAACGCGCTAAGGGCAGCTTACTATGAGAGAAGGATTAAAGTTAAACTCCTCGTATCAAAGTGGGCGAAACCCTTACGGAGAGAGGAGCTAGACTGGTACAGATCATTGAACGCTTTGAATAGCAGTGATACCAGATGGGGCGGCATAGAGGTCAAGTTGTTCCAAGTTCCTGCCGAGAGCCACTTCCACAAGTCTATACCATTTGCGAGGATAAAACATGATAAGTACATTGTCACGGATAACAGAGTTTTCATTGGGACTTCCAATTGGGCCCCCTCTTACTTCTTGAACACCTCTGGAGTTGGCATCTCAATTAGACCGAGTGAGATCAATCTCGCCCATCATAACATAGTCTCCCATACGAAAGCTTTCTTCGAGAGAGATTACTATTCAGAGTATGCCTCTAGACTGAATGAATGAGCCAGATCCGCACTCGGACACGCTTGTGGACAATGCTAGATTTACAAACTTTCGGTCCGGTTCAATTTGGTCTCCATTTTGCGCTTACTCTTCGCGAGAATATGGCGGACAAATAACGTTACAGAAATACACGTAAATACTAACAGGCCCGCCACATGAATAAACACTTATGAGACCAAACAATCAAAACATCAGTGAGCCCACGTTGCCCTCTCCTAACCTGGATCCACTCTCATTTGTTGAAATTATCCCATTCGTTCCATATTGTTAGACTGTCATTCTGGAATGAGAATAGAATTACTTACATCGCTCGGAGTTAGAAGGTTGAGTTTCAAAAGATTCTACAGTACTAATGATGGAGTTCGGGTGAGATTTGCACCGAGCCCCACTGGACCCCTACATCTTGGAGGACTCCGGATGGCCTTTTACAACTATATCTTTGCAAGAAAACACAAAGGCAAGTTTATCGTTAGAATTGAGGATACCGACCAGTCCAGATTGGTTCCAGGGACTGCAACCGAGATTGAGGAGATCCTCGAGTGGGCTGGCTTAAAACCTGACGAAAGTCCCACACAAGGAGGCCCCTATGGGCCGTACATACAATCTCAACGCTTGAAACTTTACCGGGACAAAGCTAATGAGTTGTTAGAATCTGGAAAAGCATACAGATGTTTCTGTAGCTCAGATAGGCTTGATCTGTTGCGAAAGCATCAGGCTAGAAATAGAGAGAAGATCCGCTATGACAGGAAATGTTTACATCTGACTCAGAAACAAATCGAGCAAAAACTAAACGAAAACGTTGGGAGTCATGTGATAAGACTTGAGTTGAAACCTGGTCTTACTACGTTCGATGATGTAGTATTTGGAAGAGTTAGCACGGATCTCGTCAGCGCCATGGAAAGTGATCCGATTTTGCTGAAGAGTGATAAGTTTCCCACCTATCATTTGGCAAACGTAATCGATGATCACACGATGAACATATCGCATGTTTTAAGAGGTTTAGAATGGCTCAGCTCTACTGGAAAGCATGTACAGATATACCGGGCATTTGGTTGGACCATGCCTCAATTTGCTCACTTTCCCTTAATCACAATGCAAGATGGTAAGAAGATGTCGAAGCGCGATGCCGAGAGCCGGGTGACATCATATATCGATTCCGGCTACACACCTCTGGCAATCTTGAATTTCTTGACAAGCATGGGTGGCGGCTTGCCAAAAGCTAAACTAGACTCGACGGATTGTTGGGAAATCAACGAAATCGTTGAAAAATTTGAATTCGAACGGGTCATCCGTCATCCGGGTAGTGCTGATTTGGATCGATTGAACCTTTACAACTCGTATGATCTCAGAAACAAATGGGATACCAATCCAGAAATCATAATCTCGCAAGTACGAAAATTGTTAGCTGAGCACAAATTAGATTCAGACCTTGATGACAAGAGCGTATCAACGATTGTCAATAACTTCATTCGGGAGAGGATCAAAACGCTCAATGATTTGGTGTCTCCAGAGAATAAGTTTGTTTGGCGGTACCAAGAGTTGAACTGGCCTTTGGACTCATACAAGGGAAAGGGTTGGAATTTGAAGAAAATAGTTCAGGACGTGATTGAACTAGTCGACACCGATTACACTACTGATAAGACGTTGTTCTACCAAAAGCTCGATAAAATAGCTGAAACGCACGCTATGGATCGCCCGGTCCTACTGAGGATGATCAGGAAATTGTTGACAAATCGCTCAAGCGGACTGCCTATCATCGAGATATTTGAATGCCTGGGTAAGGAGAGGTTAAAAGAGTATCTAATTAAAGGTCTGGATTATGTCTCTTGAGCGAATTTCTCCACTTTCGTTGCCTGGAATGAATGGCGCCTGAAGCGTAAGCTTGAGTCGAGTACTCCTCAAACAATTTAGAAAAATGTCCTCCTTGTAATGCAGGAATGCCATCTCGGCGAACGATAGTTTAATGGTAATAAGGGACGATCTGCATGAGGTAGTTTTGAAATGTGCCGATGAAAGCATCAAACGGGACCAGCGTGGATTTCGCGAATATAAGGATCGCTAGTTTAATGTCAAAATACTGGCAAATATGAGTAATCATCTCACCGGCTTTCCCAAGTTTTCAGCGCCACGAGACTAATAGTGAGGCCAGAATCATGAAAGCCAACCTTGAGCGCGGAAATTTTTGCTCGCGCGTACGATTGTTTGTTCTAACTCTCTGGGGCAAACCATGTGCAAGGTTACGTTAGATACAAAACTAAAAATAAATACAATTCTAGAAGCTTCATATCGCCCAATCTAGGAAAACCTAAAACAAATATTTGCCTTTGGTCTCTGAGTCTATGTCAACCAGCGATGTTGTCTGAGTCGGGATACCTTTAGAAGGGGTCAGCGAATAATCAAGGTTGATACCATTCGTTTAGTTGTGAATACATACTACCAGAATCATTGAGCAAAACTTCAACGTAGGCTGAGCCCAAGAGGATCTATATCTTTGACCTGATCAGCTCCATTGGACGAAATATTTGCTACCTTCATCCCCGTCGTCAACATCATCCAACCAACAGTAAGACCTTCGTTTATGGCTTGCCCATTGAATTACGTGTCGCCGACCGCAAAGGGTCCAATATCCGATTATTATTCGCGAATATTAAGGTGAGCCTTCTATTGAGCTTTTAAAATCATTAACACATTCTATCAGAACCTATCGTCGTCCTAATTGCATCACTATTATGGTGGTGAGGCCAAAATGTCCATCACATCGTTCGACCACTTTATTGAGACCCTCGAACATGTCCCGTCCGAGTTGCAGCGTAACTTCACTATGATGGCCGACTTGGATAAGAAAGGAGGCGAACTCGTTACTAGAATCAACGAGTGCGTAAGGGAGTACAGAAAATCCGACAGGAGAGACGAGAGGATTACATTATTCAGGGAATCAATGGATCTATTCGATAAGGCAAGAAATTATGCCGATGATAAAATTGATCTCGCAATGCAAACGTACAATCTTGTCGATAAACATATAAGGCGCCTTGAAAATCTTAGTAGTGTCCAAGCCATAGGTAGCGATGCCAAAACCACTTCCAGCAAAGTTAATCTTGGCCAAAGGGGTGACCTTACAGGCGGTGGTAGTTGCGCCTCCACAGAGCCTCTAGCAGTTGACATGCCACCAGATCCTAACGAGCCAAAATATTGCACTTGCCATCAGGTATCCTTCGGTGAGATGATTGCTTGCGACAACAAGGATTGTAAAATCGAGTGGTTCCACTTTGCTTGCGTTGACCTCAAATCGAAACCTAAGGGCAGGTGGTACTGCCCCGAATGCTTCAACATAAATAAGAAGGGAAAAAACCGCCTAAAACGACAGAAGACATGATTGGTTGCGTTTGGAAAGAACATGTTGTTATTTGGATCTTCTCCAAAGTCTCTTGATCTCTTGATGGACTTCATCGTTTATGAAGCAATACAAACAAGCGACTATGCATCCTTGACATGATGAAAACAAAGTTTCAATGTACAACCAGATGACCTCTGCTAGAGCGTACTTGTTGATTTCAGCCCATTGCTGAAATATCAACAATCCTGTATAATGGACACCAAAAAGAGGTATGAGTACGAGAGTTGATCTGAGAAGCTTCCTATAGTTGTTTTCTGTGTTCCTTTTTGAGGTTTGTAGAGTCATTGTTTCTGAGAATATTTTAGAGTAGAGGACTAGCACTATTCTGACATAAATGATGAAGTTTAGCTGGTTGTCGGGAATGAAAGGTTAATTTTGAACCATGACTCCGATTCGAGCGTAGTGTCCGGGAGACTTACCAGAATAGATATTGTTATCGGGGCGCGCAGGATCCAAAAGTATGCTTGATTATCATTCGTCAGCCAGCAACTGGTGTTTTCGTAGTTGGCCTTTGCAACTATCCAGGGTATGATACAGATCAAAGGCATCAGCCAACCAAAGACAATATAGCCAATGATCGATGGGCCATAGGGCGAGACAGAGGTGAAGAAGATCAGACTGTACAGGTAGACACCTTCCATGAGAATCCAGTTGTAGTTGGCTAACAGGGAATACTGCCAGATTACTGTGACAAATTTACATATCCAGCCCTAACAAGAAAGACAAGATTAGCATGATTTCAATTCGGTTGAACATTGAGAGCTGTTCGCTTAACCTCTTGGTCTTTCCAATATACAATAAGCGCATACTTACATCTGGATCAAGGGTGTAAGGTAGCTGCTCGTGGAGGAATAGGCGCTGAATCCAGTGGAACCAGCATCTGATGATGAAGGAAATAAACAATTGTAAGTGAAGATTATTTTTCGGGCATCTTAATCGTTGAATGCAGGTTAATATGAGCAAGGCAAAGACTAGCGTTAACAATGATAATAAATAACCTATATCAGCAATTAGTTGAATCCTGTCTAAATTTTCATAGATCAAATGGTCTGAGTCGTTCTTCAACTGACTAGTTAAATTTGAATCCAGAGAAAGGTTCATCTTGTTTTCTGGTTTAATCTCTGTTCTCCAAGCTCGTTGATGCTCTAATTTGATTGTTGGAGTATGACCGCCACTTCCGGCTAGGAGTTCTCTTCGCTTCCGTTTGCCTGGTTCGAATTAAGCGCCTATTTGTGCGTGCGCTGCGAAAGCTAACATATAACCGCTACTCTGAAGCCTTTCACACAGACTAAGAGGTATCATTGCTACTAGTTAGCAAATTAAGCCTCCTTCACTGGCTAACCAAAAGTGGGATGGAACAATTTTGATTAAACTTATATGCAAAACAACAAGAACACTGTCGACAATCGAGCAAGTGGCAACCTCGCCAACGGCAACTGAGGCAGCACCAGCAACAACAACATCATCAACAACAAAACAATGTCTCACTTCTCTCCTTCTCCCCCTCTCTCGGTTATAGTGAGCGGTTTGCTTTGCTTGACGGCGGCTAGGTTTGTTGTCTAGTTTTGATTCAAGAATAAACGCTCTGAACTCAGTAGCAAATCAAATGATAAAAGAATACTTGTCGCCTGAATTGGGGGAGACGAGCGAGCGCAAGAGCGAGAGAGCCACTTGAATCGTTTAGCACAATTCACTTTATTCAAGGCGATGAATCTTCATCGACACTTAGTGTGCCTTATGAACATCAAGCTCTATTCCCGATCATCAAACACTCGCTCCAAACGCTCATGTGCTCGAGCTTTAGTTGATGGCATTAGCTCCGTAAGGACCGCCAACCATATAGGCCTGGAACAGGCAATTTGTTGCCCTCCATGGCGCTCGCATATGCTGTTTAATATCTCAACTGAACGTAACAAACTCCACCTAAAGCCCTGGCTCAAATGAAAGAGGTGCTAGAGTACTGACAGACACCAGGGTAAATAACTCGGCCAGCCTTGGGCATCAGCCTCTCGTTTGATGTGCCGGGATATTGGTTGTTTAGCGCATGCGAGCTGCGTAACAATAAGCTTGATAAACCAATATCCTGAACCCAGAGGACGGCGAGCGCTGGGCAAAGACGATACGAAAGTTAAACTCCTAGTCGCCTGACTGAGGTTACAAAGACAAGTGTGCGGATGCTCGCAAATTGGCAGGCTCGTTCCCAAAGTTGCCTCCAAATGATTTTCATCCTTGAAATGGCTAACTCTCAGATGGAGCGCAGTGTTGCAAACCCCAACCTCAAGTGGCTCGTCCAGGTATATGAACGACTATGATCGAAATCTGTCAGATCGAAGTCATAGGCTAGAGTGAATTAAATGCAAGGATATTTTGCACCCCCCATCCATAGGGGATGTGAATGGGGAACGCGGGCAAAGATAATCGGAGAGGCCTGGGCTTCTCCGAGTCAAGGGTTGAGTTCTTGATGGTATCATGTTAGGAATGAAAAACATTTAGGCTACAGCCTATGGATCTCAATCACGCGCCTCCAATGAGCTCATCGTTGATAGCGTCTCTACACCAACATCCGAGTGACGCGCTAGCGTGAGCAATATCCACCAGCAAGCTCTTAACCTATCCCACTTACGTAAGATCTTGCGGAGATACTCTTGTTATTAATTCCTGAGCTGCTGGTTCTAGTCCAGTATATGGCTTCCCCTGATGAGATGCCAGACATTGCTGGCGACAAACATCAAGGATGGCGAATATTGCAACCGAGAGGAGTAGGGTGGAGTGTTTGTTTTCTCAAGACTTCCGGTCAGTTGAATATTGCACGCATACGCCATATTGTATCGGCACTACAGCGAGGTGCAGCAGTGTGGTGTTGGACCAAAAGTCAGCTCTCAAGACTTGCTCGCTAGGGCGGTTGGACGGGGACGGTGGAGGTCAAATTTGTGTCGTCAAAAGTTAAGTTCAGATGGCCAGTGAGATAGCTACGGTCAGCAATAGTTTCAAACAGCTGGACATGAGTTAGTGGCCAAATTGACCTGATAGCAGTCTCCTGGTGGGATCTCTAGTAAAGAAAGTTCAGTCGCTGTTAGAGACAATCGGCATTGCGTAGGTAACGATAAGATGTCATCTCTTCGGCATGAAGTAGCAACAGTCAAAGTGGCAAACACGCTCACCGATACAAAAACTACAGTCGATCTGGTAGCTAGGCTAATGCTTATCAGACGTCCACTGTTTAGATGGTGATCACATTTATCATAGACAAATATCGCCTCCTCGTTCATAGTTTGACAAACAATCGCTCAAACAAACAAAGGAGGTGTATCTTGGCTTGAATTCTTTGGGAGTCCTTTCCGATATATCGCTTTTCTTATCCACCATTGGGATGGATTCGGACCTTCGTTTACAATCTAATCTATGATTATATTATGCTGTAACGCTTTTCCATAATGTTTCATAAGTCACATGTAACCAGTGACTGACTCAGATGGGCTTCTAGATTAAGATGCCCACTTTAATACTAGACCAAAAACAAGGCAGATAGTATGGAGTTATGACATTCCTGAGGGCTTGTCTTTTGTCGTATCATAAGCTCTGATTAAGTCCGATTGATTTACAGCACCATTTTCCTCTTGGGAAAAGGCAAACCCATGAGCCAATTCTCTCTCCAGATTACGTGCTTGTCTCCGCCTACTGAAACGTTTCGTTGAGTCGAACACTGTTCTTATCAATCTGGTTGTCTCGCCGAGCATCGTGTTGTCAGTCTGAATCGTGATTATGGTGATCGTTCAGTTGGATTAATGAGTTAGTTTGACCACGTTCGATCTGACTGTTGGTTTCGGTTCAATCTATGACTGGATATCTCTGCTAAATCTATGATGCATGTACTTACGGATCGATCGGATGAGGCCCCTCGTTGCTTGTCCAATTCACTTATCTCGTCGGCCAAAGTCCTGAAACAGGTTTTTCTTGTAACTTTGTAAACAACATCTGCGATCAACGCAGTGAACGGTACCAAAGCTAAGCCAAACCAGAACAACCCAGTTCCGAAAACGAGCTGGTCTATGGCGACCATGTCTGGGGCGATGGGTAGTGTGGGCCAGAATCTTGAATACACGACCAGGAACACGAACCAGCTGAAAATGCTGCCCCAAATGGCTAGATGCGTCAATACTGTCCAGGAGCTCATCTCGAGTCCGGCTTTCAGGCACACAGTCACCACAACATAAGTGTATAGTATGTTTCCGAAAACTAGATAACCTCCATCTGCCTTACCGTTCTGCCATAGTGTGTCGTGGTGGATGATCAGATAGGTGAACCAAAACAGGAATAGGGAATGCCAGAAAGCAGTCGCTATCCACATCCAGAAACTCCTTATGGTATAGCTCTGACTTTGGATGTTAATCCTATAAAGTTGCGGGTACTTTAGCATTAGATCAGCTGAACATCTTCTGTCGAAAACTCCCATCGCGAATGGTGGGGCAGCAGTGAAAATGACATTATATAAGCCTATCGTCCATCGCTCGAATATTGTTTGACCACTCCATCCACTGACTATTGCAAACCAAAATTCTACCACATATAAGGCAATATTCTTGTAGAATGAGTACAAAATCATTTGTCTCAGTCGTGACATTGACCAGGAGCCATGTACCAGTAGCAATCGGCTCAAGAATTTGAATTGCGAAATTGTGTAGTCGGCCGAATGTGCAGCTTGCAAGCCTTCGCTCCCTATTACAATAATCGGCAACAGTGGGAAGTTAGTCAAAAGTTCACTTATCATCAGTAGAATTAGGAAATCGAAGTTGAATTTACCTGATATCCCTACACCGATATTAGCAGTGCGGATCATGGCTACATCGTTTGCACCATCTCCTATGGCCAAAGTAACTTCACCAGTGAGATCCTTGACTAGCTCCACCATCTCAGCTTTTTGAAATGGTGATACCCGACAGCATACAACTGATTTACAATTTAATGCGATCTTCATGAAATCTCTTTTGAGATCATCAGAAAGGGCATACTCGAGACTTCTACCATCGATCACCAACGCAGATTCAGCCGTCGAGACTGTTTCGATGATCAACTCTCGGGTTGCATCGAAAGTTTCCTCATTGATGATGATTAAGGGCATTTCTCGGGATAGAAGCTTACATGAGAAACCGATATTGATGGCAGTCTCTTGCTTGTCGCCAGTAAGAAGCCAAAAACTAATTCCAGCTTTTAAGAGTGTGTCGATCGTTTCAGGAACTTCATCTTGCAGTTTATCCTCGATAGCTGTCGCCCCGAGTAGAATGAGATTGCATTCTAGTTCACTAATACAGACTTCCATGTTCCTTGTCTTTAGATCACCATAAAGGATGCTCGCTTCCTTGAATCTGACACACCAATCGTTGTATTTCCTCTGATCTATCTCAGCATAAGCGCAACAGAGTGTCCTGAACCCATCATTAGCAAACCTCTGTAAGTGTTTGGTTGTCTCAGCTGTGAGATTGTTATTTGCCAATCTCTCATAAATGACTGTATCGGCGCCCTTTGTATAGATCTTTATCTTGTTATCTGGTGCCCGAACGACAACCGACATCCGTTTCCTGAACGAATCGAACTCGAAGACGTTTAGAATCTCATAGCACTCGTCGTGACCGAACCTATTGACATAAACGTGTTGAGGCGTTCGATTGTTGAACTCACAACCTATCTTCTGAGCGCCTCGAACAAGAGCAGCCTCATCAGGGCTTGCTGCGTGGTAAAGAATAGAAGACGATGATTCACGAGATGAATCGGTCAATTGAGAATCAATCGGCTCATTAAGCTCGTCACCAGACTCAATTGTAGATACCTCTAGATCATGACCGCTACTGGATAGCTTCTTATAAGGCTTCAATTTTATGCTAGATTTTGGTTTGCTGTGTCCCTCAGACATATCACCTTGTATGTATTTTCGCTCACTGGTTCGTCTATCATGTGTCTCAGAGTCGTGTTCTGGAACAACTGTATGGCATACTGATAATAAAGTCAAAAATTCGCCTACCATTCGACAGTGATCCTTCGGGTTGGCTGCAAGTGAGCCAGATGCCTCAACTGTATCATTTGTTGCCGTGTGGTAATCAGAGGGCACCTCGTTCTGAGCTGCCTCTGCCAGTAGGTTGAACGTTCTGTCGTCGTATATTCTCCCGTTAACACTACATTTCTTAAACTTCATTATGTTTCGAGTCAGAGTGCCTGTTTTATCAGATAAAACATATCTAACTTGACCTAATTCTTCGTTAAGGTTACTTGTACGTGCCATGGCAAAAGTTCCTGACTCTTTATCATACATTTCTGTATCAGAATTGATGAAATGTGCTTGAAATGTCCTGACAACTTCGAGGGAAACTTGAAGAGATATCGGGACCAAGTTGTTGTATAGAATGACAAAAGTCAGATAAGTCATTCCGAAATTGAAAGAGGCTTCGGAATTTTCGAAGATGTACCAATGTTTGTTACCAGACGTCCATATTTGAGAGAAAACAGCGCTCAAAAATCCAGTTGTGAGTAGAATAAAAACGAGCCAGAGTATCTGCACATTGGTCATCTGTTCAAGTCTCGACTGTTTTACAGGTGACTCCGCAAGAGAATTCATCATCAACTTCGACTCATGACCAGTATAGAGGGCGACGCCGAAAATCCAATTTGTGTTTTTCAACTTGGCTCCACGGAGGAGAATGTTATCAGGTCCGAGAGGATACGTGTCCAAGCCGTTAGGCATCAATAACCTCCCTTCAAACTCATACAGTCTTGGATTTGGGAGGTCGCACTCTATTACCGCTGAGGCCAAGGAGGCCTTCATCTGTTCACTGGTTAAACAGACTGAGGTGCATGGCAAAGATTGACGGATCTTGAGATTTGTCTCACCATCTAAGTTGGCAGTCTCTATGTAACACATTCCGTTTGGTTCTGACGAGGTTAGTATCAATATGTCAGAGGGAAAGAAGTTCTCGCTGACGCATTTGATAATGTCACCAACTTTAACATCTTGCCACCTGATGAGATCCCATTTGAGTGTAGTCTTGTTTAAAACGTAAATTTCACTTTCGTTGACCTTCCTATCGGCCTTATGCCGTTTCATATCTTCAAACAACTCTTTGATTGCGCTGACACCTAGAATACATAGTAAAGGCACCGCAGTTGTATATCGACCGGTGGGTGAAACGTTTGGTATTTGCTGAAATAATGCAATGAAGGAGAAGAATATGTTCGAGTATCTCCGGAATTGTTCGAACAGAAATTTTGGAAAAAATGTCGAGTACCCATACTTGGCTGTCGTAATACGATTTGAAGCGTGGATGCTGTTGACATCAGTTGATGACACCGGAGGTGATGGATCGAATCGAATATTGACCCTCCTGATTCGTGGCAACACCATGATTAACTTGTGCGTTTGACAAACTAACAACGAAATTCTAACAATATATAATGATTTGTATCGTAGATTTGTGTAGGGGAAGGGAGGGGAAATGCTTTGTACTAATCGTACTGAAGGGTAACAGACTGGATGATTCAGTGCGGCACATGTGTCAAAGGCCTATACTGGTTAATGTCCAGGCCGACACCTCCTTCCTCTGCGCCTCCGATGGTTTTTGTTTCCCCTCTTCTTGTGTCTCTTGCCCTGGTTATTTTGTCGCTGTTGCGATAATGAAGGCTCTTGGTGTTGCAGTGCGCCAGAGCCTTCAACGACCTGCTTCGGTGTTGCTAACGTAGGTGCTCTTGTTGTTTCTTGCTCGGGCAAAATGAAATTCTCAAACCTTTCTTGGTAAATTCGCTGTCTAAATTCGAAATCCAATATTCTGTTCAAAACTTCAGCAGTTCTTTCAATACGATCTTTGAATCGTTGTCTGTCTAATCCCATGCGGAGCCAATCGGATCCATCACGGGCAAGTCGACTAGCAGTTTCCCATTGTTTATCTAAATATTCTATTTGGTGAATCGGCACTGAAAAGTGTACCTTCCTATCGCTCATACCTGGTTGGGCCTCTCTGTGTTAGGGTATTCATCTATCTAGCTTTCCTAATTACCTGTACAGTTTAAACAACTGAATTCTAATCTAAGTGAAGCTTGGACATAGGTAACAATATCGCAAGTCGCGAAGATACACTCTGGGGAATCTGGATAATGAAATCGAAGCATTTAGTGCGCAAGCGTGAGAAATGGTGCGCACCGCAAGATGATTGATGCATCAGGTCCATGTCGTTTAGGCTCTAAGGATAAAGATCATGCAGCATCTTTGAATGGTGTCCAGCAGCACTGTCAATGTCTGATGCAAAAATCAAGGCGAGTGGATTTATTGCATTCGCCTGACGGCTCCAATTCATGATTTTTGTCATGGGCTCATTGGGAGGGCTATGCTATGCTAGGGGTAACGTTTCGAGGAACCGAATGGCTGGTGTGAGGAGAGGATTCGTTGAATTCCTATGGAGAGACAAAAATTTCAAAGATCGCGCTCATCCGAAGCGACTAGCAGATGTGAGTGCCAAGGCACGCAAGCGCACACGCCGCTCACCGGCACGCTACTTCCTCCACTCATTGCTATGTGACGCGAATCTGCAATTCTCATGCTCATCTCTATCCTTGTTGTGCACCACAATTCTAGATCGAGAGTCTGAGAGGGTCCACTACAAATAGCAACTTTCACGATCTATGCCGATACTCTGCCTATTATATGAGGAAACAAACCAAGACACTCGAGGACTGACCTGAAACCTCTCCATCGAAATCCGTCATTCTTTCTTCAATTTTGTAATTGTTATACAACATGGTTGTACCACTAATATCCAAAGTCGTCAAACCGAAGGGCCACGAGGTCGCTAATTTTGAAAAGACAGTTGCACAGGTAGGTTCACATCCAGACTTGGTCAATCCGAGTCTGACAAGCAATACGTGTTAATATTAACCACAATCTCTTAAACTCGCCACTACCGCAACCGATTCACAGGCTCTTACCGATCTAGAACAATCAACTGACCTTAAGCCACAGCTCAGGGAGTTACAAATTTGTGGAGCGAATCAGGTCGCAGTGGGAGGCAAGAAGGCCATTATTATCTGGGTCCCATATCCTCAACTCAAAGCCTTCCAGAAGATTCAAGCTAGAATCGTTAGGGAATTGGAGAAGAAATTTTCTGGAAAGCACGTGGTAGTGATCGCTAAGCGAACTATCCTGCCTAAACCATCAAAGAAGAACGCGGGCAAGAAGACAAGCAGTCAGAAAAGGCCCAAGAGGTAAGTTCAACAACCAAGTCAGACAGACCAATCGTGTGGGAACTCCTTTATCAAACCTAACATCCATACCCTCCTCTCTGTAGTCGCACGCTTACCGCTGTGCATGATGCAATCCTCGAAGATTTAGTATACCCAGCTGAGATTGTAGGAAAGAGATTTCGTGTAAAGTTAGATGGATCAAGGCTTATTAAGGTGCATCTCGATAGGGGAAATCAAACGTTTGTAGAGCACAAGATTCCTACTTTTGAATCAGTTTACAAGAAACTTACCGGAAAAGAAGTCACATTCGAATTCCCCGAACCTCTATTCTAACCAAAATAAAATTCAAAAATGCAACCTTTGCATTAAATTATATCTAACCGAATGCTATTAACTATTGCCGAGTATTTATTGGAACACAATCAACTATCTATCCGACGGACTGATTGATCACAGATCTTTTTTATGTGCTATAGGTTCTAATGTGAGCCAGGGTGACAGTAACTTGTTGGTCAAATCCCAAAGACATTGTTGAGCGCTCTGATCGTTAGCTTGCTGGCTTGGCTCCTTGATGGCGCAATCCTCCAGGTATACACCAGTTCGGTCCATTAATTCTGGCGATAGGGCAGCATAAAGGGTTGTTTCAGCTCCTTGAACGATATCCTGAAAATATATGCAGATTAGACACTAAGACTTATAAGGACGCCAATTATCTATCTTGGTAGAGTATTAACTCACCCGTGTTAATAGTTTGATAATGGGGATAAGAAAAGGTAGATACTTTATGAGGCTGACGTGCTCGTAGAGATCACTCAGCACAACCCCGGGATGCAGACTTAAACATTGGACATTTTTCCATCCGAGCGAGTCGATAAATCTCGCCAACTTTGCCGAGAACATGATCTGAGCCAATTTAGATTGAGCATAGGCTTGAGAGCTGGAATAGTTGGACTCAGCAAGCAAATCTTCGAATCGAAAGCCAGTCGCGCGATGTGTACTAGAGGAGACACTTACTATTCTTGAGTTAGCTTTCGCTTTGTCGGCAGACTTTTTAAGCTCAGGTAGGAGTTCTAATATGAGTAAACTGTGGCCTAGGTAATTCACGGCCATATGTGATTCAAAGTTATCGACTGTCAAGTTCCGGGGTGCGAACATAATACCGGCGTTGCAAATTAGATAGTTGAGATTCAATTTAGACTCCTTGAACGCCCTTATGAAGTCTAGAACTGAGCTCATGCTAGAGAGATCCAAGTAGTGCAAGCTAACGGTCCCTCTTCTTACGCCAGTATGCTCATCCTTCTCTGGTAGTCCGCTATATATTCTGTCTATTATTTGGGGAAATTTGTCTCTCCCCTGTGAGGACGCTACAAATACGAAACAACCCTTGGATATCAGCACCTTGACTACTGTCAATCCAAGTCCGCGAGTTCCACCTGTAACAATCGCCACTCGGCCACTTAAATCGGCAGGCAATTCTTCCCTCACATTCAGCCGTCGCTTGAGATGGAATTTGTAAAGTATTTCATCGACCAAGCTTCTGGCTGCAATCATGTAGGCAACAATGTCATAATAGATAGAGAATAAATCTAATCTCATCATCTTGGTGACTCTTCTACAATAGTTAGCCGTTTGGTTGTCAGAATGACCAATCACAACATGGACATTCGCGCTGAGCTCATGAGCGCGGCATGATGAAATTTTGTCTCTCTTCTAGTTTTGTTTGGCAAATTTTGCCATCTCAATCCATAACGTCAAGAACAGATATATAGTGTGATCGGCTTGAAATTTTTCTCCGATCCCCATGAACTAAATTTCGAATTAGAGAACGTTCGATCTTTAAATCCCAATTCACCGGCTCATATGAACTAGAAATATGTTGTCACAGATTTAATCCTGTAAAAAATTCATTCAAGATGATCACGAGACGATCCTCTAGGCTAGCTTCCTCTGTACCTTCAATTGAAGGAGAAAAGACCGACATTGACCAACCTCCTAAAACTGAATTCAGTAAAAATGTTAAGCCAAGCCCGAAACAAGTCACAAAACAGACGAACAAGCCAGTTAGGCAGGAATCACAGGAGCCAAAACCTAGTAGAACGATCAAAACTTATGAGAGACAGAAAAGGCCAACTGAAGAAGCAGACATTTCAAAGAAGAGATTGAAATTTGCTGCCATCAACTTCACATCCAGCCTACCTGACCCCGTGTTGGAACACATAAGCAAATCAGCAAGAGAAAACGCCTTTCAACAAGTCAACATCGATGACGAGATACTAGATCAGATAGCCCTAGAGGGGCTGTCAGGTCTCACTTTGAGACGCCTGACTTGTCTACTTGACGCCACCTTTCTTGATCTAAATAGCAAGAGTGACGAACTAAGTCAAGCTTATATTTGGACTGTGATTGTTAACGTATTCATGCGAAAACCTCCCGGCTCTGGAATCAAAGCTTTCTACCTTGACATGGATCGACAGATAATTATTAAAGAGGCCGATTCCAGATCAGTTCTCATTGATAAACCTATAAAATTGCCAAATCAAACAGTGGAACGCTTCACCAAAATAGAATCTCACTTGCATCCAGTCCAGAGTGGTAACATTATGGGTTCATGTACCAATTTCTTGGCTCGAGAGGATGTAACCAAGGATTTAGTGGATGAATTTGAAAAGGAGGGAGCTTTAGAATCTATGCACCGAGCTCACCTTAGGTATGGTCTGGATAACATCTTTTTTGTTGCTGACCAGGAGGTTAGAAACCGAGCTTTGTTTCCGAATTGGGCTGACCCAAACATTGATATCAAGCTAAGGGAGTATTGTACTCTGGAATTGATAGGTAAATCGCGCACACTAGGCATAGTTTTCCCTAACGATAAAACTCTAGGCCGGTACCGAATCATGCTGATGGCAAAAGGTTTCATTACTCAATTCCAAGAGACCAGCTCCTCGCCTATCGAACATCTTTTGAAACGATTTTCTCATTGTAGAGCATCGCCGGGGGTTCATACCATCACCAAGACTGTAGCTGAAAATGGAAGCGATGAGGAGGACAACCAAGAGCTCATGTTGAGATCCAGTCTATTCTGCAATCCTGGGAAGCTCAGAGTCAATCGAAGCACTCTAACGACCGTCTATGACTTGATTGCTAGTTCAAACGGCATAACGCAACTAGACATCCGTCGAGAGCTAAATATGCCAAAATTCCATCTAAGAAACCATCTAAAGAACTTGATCTCTCTTCAAATGGTTTGTAGCTACACCACTAGAGATCCTGAGTGTACGTTGAGGGTTTATCGGGCTGCTCATAAATCAAGTCGAAGAAAGAAGATCAATTTTGAAATGGAGAAACAGACTGGGGTAATGGCATCTTGGGATGAAGTTGACTTGAGGGCTAAGAGAATAATCGGACACAAGAGAAGCTTATTTACTCAATCGGAAGACTCCCTGTTACTGTTATGCCGAATAACATCGATTTTGATCGAGCCTAATTTGAAACTGAGTTGGTGCGTTCACAAACGTTTAGTTAGAGATTTGTTGCACGATGAGCTGGTTGAATCACATGATAAAACTTCGGATGCCTGTTTAAGGCGAATCAAGTATCTGAGAAAACTACCTAACAACATCATGTCCATTAACGAGCTTACAGCCGAGTTGAGGGATGACCATGAAATAACCAGATTAATTGAGTGCAACAGGGTTGGCCTAGATGAGGACGAATTGAATGAGCTCTTCATGAAGGTTCTCAAGACTGTACGCGCCAAGATACCCAGCCTCCTGGGTATTACAACGCTTACTCAGCGTACTGGGCTAGCAACAGATTCCCAAGAGCGAGCTATAGAAATCGAGAACTACGACCATTTGAGAAAGAACTACGAACTGGTCGACTGTCAATCGTTGGCGTCAATATCGCGAGCTCCCACCTATGAGGCTGCGAAGAATTTGGTTGATGCTAGATTTAATAACGCTTGCTTGGTCACTATGGCATATACCTTAACGACTTGCTTTGATCAGAAGGAAAGAAACAATCGTGTGGATCAATGGCTCTTGGAAAAATTCTACTCAAGTTATCCCGATAAACTTGTTAGCTCTGTGTTAAGCAAGCTCAACAAAAGATCCCTCCTGACTCGCAAATGTCCAGCCGAGCAAGCGTCTCTATACAAGCCAAAGACAAAGGTAGCGCTCAAGTTGAATCAGAGCGTCTTATTCCTATTGAATCGGTACAGTTCTAGTAGTTTAATGCAATTAGCAAACCCAATCGGCCAATTATACAACATCGACTTGAGCGAAAGTAACGAAATGTCTTCCATTGCCTTGTTGACGTCACTTTGCGCGTCTAGCTCATTTTCATTAGAGCTAAAATTGAAAATACCCACCAATGTAGTCGGGATCGATCAAGGTAATGAGAATTTCAGAAATTTGTGCGAGAAAGCGAACGAGGGCACCAAAGAAATACTCGCTAGGTTCATGAGTCGATGCGGCGGATCTCTCGCTTCGGCCCCAAACTCTGGCGCCAAATCGGCAAACGAGCCAAGTTCGCCTGAGCCAGATGAAAAGGCAAGCGCGTTGAAAGAGGTTGACGCAAAAACGACCGGCTCAAGCATCAATACTAAGATGGACGACTCCCGGCGTGCGCTGTTCTTATTGAGACACGAACTGAAGGCCCAAGCTCTCGACAAATGCGGAAGCCTCTCAGACTGTCTCATAGTACAGCCTTGTAATGTTAAATTCTACTCAGATAAACAAATAGAGGCGACTGCCAAGAAAGCACTCGACAGTTTTCTCGAGCGATCGAAGCCGGTTGATTCGGTACTGGAATCGAACCAAGCCGAGCAAAGTCAGCAAAACCAAACAAGTTTGTTAGTTAAGAGCTTCCGATTACCAAAGGATGTTGAGCTTTCGAGCGAACGCGATCTCGACGCTAGCAGAATCCCATTAGAGTACCATGCACGTCTATGGAAGAAGATAGATGGCAGTGTCCACCTGGCAACTCTGCTCAAGTTGCTAGAGTCGCTCCTATCCTGGATCCTCGTATTTCCTGGCGCCGAGCTCGAACGTCTGCAAGACGAGTTTAATCATCTGATGCCGGCGGACCATTTGCTTGAGTTGCTCGATTTGATGGAGAGTTTAGGTTTCATAGAGAGCCGAAGGGATGTGTTGAGCGTTAGGAAGCCGCTACTCTTTGGTTATAGGAACTTGCAAACAAGCAACCTTACAACTAAGGTTACCTACGAACCCTCTTGCGACGCCTACGTGCGTTATTGTCAATTTTTGAACTATTGCACATAGTTCAATGTTAATCTAACAGCACTTGTCCCACTGACAGACTGTTCTCATGAATCATGTAAACTAACTCAGATCTCCAAACATATTGACCTTAAGATTCGAATCAATCGACTAAACAGTGGGTCTGTGTTGCTAGAAGCTGCCAACCCTTGGAGAAGCAAAATAGTCTATACTTCAATTATGAGCTCTCAGAGATTGCGATGGGCAGCTTATTTGGAACACCATTTGCTGTGCCCTTGGCCCGCTTGCCGTATCCACTTCCTGGCTGAGTGCTAGTCTTCTCTCGGGGCCCTAGATTGGCTTGGCGCGGAGTTTGGTTTATATTTGCGCCATTTGTACTAGTGCTTGAGCTTTCGCAAGTTGCGCCATTAGCCATCGAAAGCGATGATTTAATGGCACCAACATCTGATACTGGCCCAATACTTAAATCGTTAATCCCATTACGTGAATCCAATTTGACCCCACTATCGCGCCGCTCATCCTTGGCCACCGAGCCAATCAGCTTAAGCGGCCGGCCATCCAAATGGCTTCGCTCAATTTCGCTAGCCTGCCCAAACATATTGAATTGTTTCCCTAAATCCAAGGATAATTCATCAAACTTATCGTTAAACTTTTCTGATTGCAACGCTGAGCTGGCGGCGGCGGCGCCAGATTTGTTCGCGTCGCTAGCGCCGTTTGCGGACCCGCTTGGGCTGGAGCTCTCGTTCGGTTGGGCGAGTTTAGTGGCAAATTGCTCCTCGTTCAAGTTATCGCCCAAGTCCATGCTAGTTGAACTGTCCACCATCGAGAGGCGCCGCTCACCTGGCCGCTCGTGTTTGGTCGCGGGCTGTGCTCGCTCCAAACTCTTGCCCTCCTCTGCCTGGAGACCTCTCGAAGGGCCAAGGGTGGTGGTTGAACTCTCGGCATCAAAACCCTGTTGTTCGCTGATGTTTGTGCTGATAACTGTTTGGTTCGACTGAACGGAATCGCTTCTGTTGCGCTCGCTCAAATCGGCCACAAGCTCGCCAGCAGATTGCGGCCCAACCGGCGCAACTGGCGCCACCCCCTCCTCAGACTCTCGGCCATCGTTGGCACCTTTATCTTGTCCCTCGCCGAGCTCCTCCTTCTTCGTGTCGTGGTCGTGGTCGTGGTCGTCATCCTTGTCTCCAATCAGAGGGTTGCTGTCAACTGACGGATCCTCACTTGCGCTCGGCGACTCGCCGTCGGTGGCGGCCAATCGCTCGTCCCGCAACTCAAGCCCAAGCTGCTCATTTGCTTGCCGCTCCACTTCGGACGCCGATTGGCCCGCCTGCTCGCCCATCTGGCCGCCAGTCCCCTCGCCCTGGGCCGTCTCGCCGCAGTCCTGCTGGCCGCCGCCGCCGCAAGCAAGCTCACTCTTGCCACCATACCAATTGTCTATCTTGCCAGCTAACAATTCCAATTGCTTATCCTGATAATCGTTCTCGCTAATGTCCAGCTGGCTAGCCTCGTTCACGCTCCTCCTGATTCCGCTAAGCATGCGAACAAAGTTTGAGCAAACCTTCATAAACCAACTCTTACGGGCGAGCCTCTGGTCTGCATCTTCCGGCTCGTTTAACATGTCGCCGGCGCCGCCATCAACTCGGTCCTCCTTGGCCAGCCTATCCGGGCCTCCGACCTCCATGGAGGCGGCCGGCTTGGCTGCGGCGCCCGCCTTAACGAGCGGCCGCCTGGTGGCCCCAATCTGCCTGGCGCGCTCCTTTCTGCCCGATTGAATGCTCAATTCCTCGTCCAATTTGGAGAAAACCCTCGCTCTTGGACTCGGCTGTGCTGGCCCCGGATCGAGCTTTGTCTGGCGGGCACGAGTGGCGCCACTGCCGCCGCCGCCGCCACTCGGGGCGCCCGCGTCCAGCGAGCCGGCCGGGCTGATTCCGTTGCCGGCCGGCCGGTCGGCGCCCGACGCGACGCCCGGAGCGACGCGATCCTTGCTCGGGCGCCGATAGTGGCGGCCGCTGAGCCAACAGAGGAGCACGATTGCTGACAGGTACATGATCACCTTCATGTGCTCGCAAAAGGCCAAGAAGTTTTCCAAATTGACGACAAGCTGGCCCAACCTGGGAGGAATCTGGCCAGTCTCGCGCACCATCACTATGGGCACGTAGCTCACTTCCGGCACCGAGCTCGTTAGCCTGGGGGCGGCGGGTTGAGTTGGGTTGGGAAAAGTGGAGGTTAGTTTTGGTTTGGCTTTGGCCGGATTGGCCGGCGAGTAATGGGATCCCCGCCAGAGGGGCCGGTTTGCTGGCTGGCTGGCTGGCTGGCTGGCCCGCTGAGCAGCTGGTGCCACTTGAGCTCCGCTCCAAAGCAATATGATGGACGGCCGGCCGGTTTGTTCCAATTTCAGCCTCAGCGCTCGCCTATTCGAGCGAAACAGGCCACACCAATGGGCCGACTGTCCGATAATGGAACTTGCGCCGGAAGCGGGAGCGGCCAGCGCCAGTCGAGCGCTGGCCAAGTATCAAACCTGCGAGTTGGCCCACTCACCTGAACTGGGGGTCGCGGACTACTTTCATAAAGAGTGTTAGCGTCAGATCGACTTGCGCTGGAACTCCCAGTCGTTTTAATATGAGCGTTTGGCTCGAATTTGGCTCCAACGAGCCAAACTCGAATTGGCCACCCTCAATGCTTGAATCAACCAGCTCAGGACTCCAATTGGCCACACTGTTGGTGATCCTGTCGTCCAATTGAATGGAGCTAGTTGTTAGAAGAATGGGCGAAAAGTAAGCACACGGCGCCAACTCGATGGCCCCATTCAAGGAGCAATAATTGTCGCCCGTTCCATTGATACAGAAGCACTGATTGTCAGGATTGTTTTGGGCGCTTAAAAAGTCCCTTTCCGCTAGCCTGTATCCAATTGCTTGGCCCTCGCGCAACTTGCGCACCCCAACCGGCTCCAAGTGGAGGAGTCGGCAGAAGCTAGGCTGAAAGATCTCCAACATTTGCGATTCTTGCAACGGCATTGGCCTAAGCTCGCCAAGCGACGCTTGCATTCTGTTGCAGCGCCCGCTGAACTCGGCCAAGCGGCGCCTGCCTTGGTAGCTGATAAGCTCACCGAGCGACCCACTCGAAGCCCCAAAGCCGGTGTAGATTTCGAAGGGCCCGTTCCAGGTGCCGTTGATTGCGGCCAAGTAGCCAAAGGTGTCGTCCTTTAGCTGGCCACTCGGCAGCTTCGTGTCCAGGCCAAAGGTTTCAATGAGCTTGCGCGCCTTCTCGATGAGCTCCAACTTTCGGCCTAGGAGCGCTTGGCGGGCTGTTGTTTGTATGATGAGCGACTCGTTGAATCGTTCGGTTAGCCTGTTTGCGCTGCTCACCATCATCTGTTTTGTCTGCGGCTCGAGGAGTCCAGTCGACTGGCGCAAGTTTTCTGTCAGGGTCACGTAAACCGGATTCAACAGTTTCAGTGGCTCCTCCAGAAGCTGGCGCTGCTGCTCGCTGAGTGTCTCGTTTGGTTGCTTAAAATTACGAGTTGAATTGTAGGTAAGACGGTACTTGTTTTGCGACAATTCGAGCACCCGTTTCTCTGGCCGCGAGCTGAGCTTTGCGGGTCGATCGGACGGTCAGTGGCAGGTTAGTCGGGTTGGCCGCTAGCAAACTGATCGAGCGGCAAGCTGCAAGTTGATGAGTGGGACTCACGTGAAGTGAAATGGGCCAACTTTGCGCACTTTAACCCGCTGGCCAACCATGAACTCGCTTGATGGAAGCCGAAAATTAGTTTGTTAGCAGGGGGAGCAAATTGGTTTGTCCATTCAAGTGCGACGACCATTTGCAATTGCACTCAGTTTGTCAGGGGGCGCCGCAAGCTGGCCGATGCTTGGATGGCTATAATTTGGAGCTGGCCTCTTTTAGTCGAGGGCGCAAACTTACTCGGAATTCACTATCTCGTAGAGCCAGAAGAAGGAATGCAAATCCACCGGCGGCCTCGTCCAAATTGAGCGGATCGGCTCGTTGGTGGCCAGCTCGAAGTTGCTCTTGATTTGGGTGTCCACAATTGAGGGCATGTAATCGAATAGGAGGCCCGCGAGGAGGAAGCCGCTTGAGAGGAGCAAGAGGAGGAGGCTGCGCAGGTTTGAGCTCTGAGCCATGTTTCTCAAGTCCAGTCCAGTCCAGTCCAGCCTGCTTTGCTCTACTCTAGCCTCTCCTCGCCCCTCAAACCTAAGCTGCCCACCAAAGCCACTTGGTTTGGCGCTGTAGTTGGGGCCAAAGCTTGAGCGAGAACAAGCTAACTAGCGCGGACAGAGGCGAGCAGCTCCCAATGCGGCCAAGTCGCGACCATTAAAGCTGGACGCCCCGCTGAGGGGGCCGCCTTATTATTGGCTTAACACTCTCCACCCTGAAACTCGCCCACAACCAAAACTGGCTCGCTTGCCACCAAAAGCTGCAACCAACGCAAACCAGACCAAACGGACGCACCAAACCAACGCCAAGCTCGCACCTGAGCTTTGCGAGAGGCGAGGATCGGAAAATTAGATTTGCTCTTGGGGGTGAGGAGGAGGATTTCTCTTGCTGTTGGCCAAACTCTGCTAATGTCATCCGATTTTGCCTACTTGACGCCGCTTCTTGTTGCCGGCTGAGCGAGCTGAGCTGGATTGGATTTGGAGTGGACTCGCTGGCGACTGGCTGCCCGATTGATCGATTGCAAGCGTTCCCATTTGCATACAGTATAATCGATGTCGAGCTCGCTCGCTCCACTCGGCGCCTGCTTTCGCCGGAACTATGGAAACTGAATTGGGCGAGAGCAAACATTGGAAAAGAGATAGAGCCAAGGGCGACACTCTATGCCCACTTCCACTTCCACTCCCACTTCCAATGGAGCTAGTTTGGCCCAGCGAGAGCTTGCAAAGTTGGGGCCAAACTAGAGCCATGACACCGAGCGAGCGGAATTGGCCCTCGGCGGGCAGGAGTTGGCGGGCCGCCCAGAGCGAGCGGGTGCGGATTGTTTTGGGGCACGCAACTGTCTGCTGATCCTTTGTGCAGGCCGCCCGCTCGGCCGGTGAAATAAATTTAAATTTGCCCCTCCAAGATATGGGCAAACTGGGGTGTTCGCCTCGGAGGCCGCCCGCCCTGGGTGGGGCCGCCTGCTTGCCTGCC
>Ga0268249_1000137_pt1 | contig 46607 bp, 27 predicted proteins | sample AgamicAtPe_FD_200257 | JGI IMG/M metagenome (GOLD analysis project Ga0268249, IMG submission 200257) | Agave microbial communities from Guanajuato, Mexico - At.P.e (v2) (version 3) | ecosystem: Host-associated > Plants > Phyllosphere > Phylloplane/Leaf | place: Guanajuato, Mexico | collected... | reverse complement strand
TGCACTTGCACTTGCGCTCGCTCTCACTCTCGCACGTCCGCCAAGCGAGCGCCACCTCCGGCTTGACAAATGGGCCGCCCGCCGCCGACAAGACCGGTGGCCGGGCCGGCCAGCTGGACTCGATCAGGCCGGATCAAAGGCCACCACTGGCGAGCCTTTGAGTTGCGGCTGGAGTTGCAGTTTGAGCTCGAGTTGCCGTTGCTCGCACGCAACCAATGTCAAGCAAGCAATGAATGTTTGCTCTCCCGTTAATGGCCATTATATGCCGTTGATTTGTGCCCACGCCGTCCGGCTTGTTTGCACTCCTGGCCGGCCTTAGCTCGGCTCGGCTCGGCTCGCTCGGCCACCTGAGCGGCCCGCTGATATTGATCCCGTGCGCGCGGATTGCGATCCAAACTGTCTGAGAACATTTCCCATGATAAGTTTCAATGTTGCCCCCTTGGCGGCCAGAGCGCGCGCGCGGCAAAGGCCGAGCGTCTGGCTGGCTTGCTGGCGGGCGGGCGGAAAATATCGGAAATATTGCCAGCCCGATGGGCTGGAGTTTGAGCCTGCGAGGGGCCGGCTTGCAAACGAGCGGGCAAGCTGAGATCTGGCGCCAGATTGGATTGATCCTCGCCAGCTCGGCCATCAATCCAGAGCGCTCTTGCTTGTAACTCGCGGCCGCCGAGCTCGGCAGCCGTCAATCTCTGGCCAATTTTGAGCTCCAGAGCGAAAGTGAGCCGAATTGAGACGTGAGCGCGGACGCGCGAACCTTACCTGTCGGCTGGCGTCCATCCGCTGCCGCCGCCGCCGCCGCCGTCCGGCCATCAGATTGCGGCCGGCGAGCGAGGCGAGATCTCATTACCGCCGAGCGCGTTTGCCTGCTCTCTCTCTCCGCTGAGCTCGGCCGCCTGGCCATCGGAACTAATGAATCCCATCCTCGCTCATAATGGTCCAGCGGGCTCGCTTTGATCTCCTTGGGCCGCTCGTTAGGCCTGCCGGCCGCCAACCGGCCAGTCTGGCGGCCAGCAAGAGCGGCGAAAGCGAGCAAGCGGCCGCTGGCGCTGCCGATCGACCTTTGGGCCGCGCGGAAGCTCCATTCGCGGGCCAGTCGGGCGCCCAGCGCTCGCATTGTTGTGTCAATCAACAAAGGGGCGGCCACTTTGGGCGCAAACTCCAACTCAAGCGCCGATTGAATCAATAATTTTCCCCCAGACAAACTGCGGCCGGCGGCAAAACAATCGAAGTGGAGCAGCCGGCAACGGATGACAACCTGTCCGCTTCCAGGCGAGCTCACGGCACTCGAGCCGGCCGTCCCCTCGAACTGGCCCAGTGGCGCCAATGGGCGAGCTCAAAGGGCTTCATCCTTCGCTCGCTCGCTCGCTCGCTCGTCATCTCCACCTCTCGATCGCAAGCTGGCCCCGTGCGATTGTATTGTATTTGGCGGCGCAACAAACTTCCTTATCTGGCCAGAGCATCGCTCGGGGGCGCAGAGGGCGGCCAAGTGGGCGAAGAAGACCTCACATTGCGCCATCAGATAAGAGCGAGGGCAGTTGGATGGGAAAGCAGTTGGGCGCAAGCAGAGCGGCGGCGGCGGCGGCGGCTTGCGGTTTCCATTAGCTCAGTTGACTCTTCCTCCAGGAGAGACTCCATCCGCACTCTCTGTCAGCGCAGCCGGCCGCCTCAATTCGAGTTAATTTTAAACAATGATAACAGCGGCGCAGGTAAGCCGCGGCTCCGACAACAACAACAACGAGCGGCCAACAAAAGTGATCGACTTTGCTCGGGCTCTCACAGGCTTCAATTGAATGTCTCAGCGGTTGATGAGGGAAAGCGTCATCATCTCGAATGAGAGTGAGAGGGGGGGGAGGATCAGCATTGGCAATAGGCGATGGGCATCAGCATTGACGTTTTAGTCGGCGCCGACCTCAGGAGTCGGCCTCGGCCGAGGGCACGGAATTCAATTGAACAAGCTTCAGAGGGATGCTGGCCGAGCGAGAGCGCTTTCGCTCAGGTTGGCTGAAGTTGGAGTTGGAGTCTGAGTTTGAGCTTGAGTTTTGGTTTCAGTTCGGAGTGAGTTCAGGCTCGAATTGGAGCTCCGTTGGAGCGGATCCCTCCGCTGCTTACGCTGGCCCGGCCAATGGAGCTCGGAATGTTTGCGAGCCCGCCGGTGGCCGGTGGCCGCTGCGCTGAGCTCGCCGGCGCCACTGACTCCGATAATAACGTTTCGCCTGCCCGCTCAATGGCCGGTCAGCGAGTGTAAACTGAAACTTACCTACACTAACAGCTCGCCGCCTAGCTGGCGCTCTCTCGTCTGTTAAAAATTAGACCACTCTCGCTCTCCCACAAGACAAGTCCATTTGACGGGCAGCTCGAGCAATCTAAGCGGCCGGCCAGCCAGCCAGCCAAAGCAAAATCGATTTTCTCCACTCTCCTCCGCTCGGCCAATCTAATGTTCGCGCTTTGCAAACTCCTCTTCCTTCCTCCCTCCCTCGGCCATCCATCTCGCCCATTTGGGGCCACCTTAATTGGCGAGCCTGCAGATGGCTAATTTAGCGCACGAACTCGCGAACGATGACGCGCGGCCGGCTTCCGTCTGCTGCGGCCCTCAGCTTGCGGCTTTGCCACAAACAAAGGGCATTAGTCATGCCTGCTGATCAACTTGTCGCTGCCGAGCTACCTGACGGCTACCTGTTGATTGCACTTGAGCTTCAGGTTGCGAGTTGTCTGAGTTTTAGTTTCAGTTTCAGTCTTAGTTTCAGTTTGAGGGGCGGAAAATGTGCGCACTCCTCTCGCTGGGTCGCGTTTCGCAAGGGCAGCCAGGGCCGGCGCCGCTGGAACCCAAGTGGCGCCGTGATGAAAGCACGCGGGGCTCGTTGCCTTCGCAAACATCCCGCACTCCTTGGCCAACCCTTCAAATCCGGTTGCTCACCTGAAAGCACCATGACCAATCAGAAAACTAACCCCACCAATCCCATCTCGCTCGCTCGCTCGCTCTCGGAAAACGAAACAGGCTAAACAACGTCAACAACGGCCAGCAACCAACGCCGGCCATGCAGGCGCTACCTGGCGGCAGCCCAAAGCAAAGCGCCGTAAGCCAGCGCTTCCAGGTTCATCCGCTGCAGCCGCTCCAAAAGCGCGAGTCAGGCTTCTCCAAGGTGCCCACCTGCTTTGAGGCCCAGCTAACAATTTTGGATCCAGAGCTGACTGACCAGCGCGACTACACGCTCATAGTGCAAAACGAGCGCGGCCACCAGTCGGCCGTCGTAAGGCTCCGGGTTGCGTCGCCGCTCTCGCCTGTTCTCATGATAAGCTCCGCTTTTGTTACCATTTGCGGCCTCTTCCTCTGCTCGCTAGTCGTCATGTTTGTCCTCAAGAGGCGCCACCAGTCGTCGGGTGGCCACTCTGGCTCAAACAGTGGCGCCACCACCACCTTGAATGGGGCCCAAAACGGAATCAGCGCCAATGGGAACTCGCCTATGGCGCGCGAAAAGAATGGAGTCGAGCACCTAGTTAACGGGAACGCCAATGCTTTGGCAGCGGCGGCCGCAGCTGCTGTTGCAAACGGCCAACTCTTGCACCAACAAACCAGGGGCCTGGTGAACGGGCTTGGAAATGGGGTCGCAAACGGAGCTAGCAACCCCATTGGGGTGGACGAGGCAAAGTTGCACATGCTTTCGATGGCCTCATCAGACACATCGGGCGACCAGAAACAATTGCTAGCTAATCTGTCCGACAGAAACTCGTCGGCCTCTGGCTCGACCAACAACCAGTGCGTTGGCTCACCAAACAGCTCCAGCCAGTCAACTGCCCACTCAACGCCAAGTCCAATGAACCACATCTCGGTTGACGATGAACTCAACCACCAAGCTGGAATTTCCACCTATCGAGCGGGCGAGTCCATAACGCGCGATTGCCAACTAAGTCCCCAGAGTATGCATCATATGGGCGGCGAGAGTGCGCTAATCTACGCAAACCTCGAGTACACCGATCACAACTCGCTTGGTGCCGGTAGCAGCGTTGGCGCAAGCAACCAAAACAACTCCCTCCAGCCGGTGCCAATGAGCACACCAAATCCAACCAGCTCGGTTGGAAATCAGCAGCACAAGCAACAACAAAGACATCAAATGGAACACTCGCCAAACGGCTCAAACTACACCGACCAATCGTCGTCGATGATTCCGTCGCCTCAATTGTCCACTAAGCAGCAGCACCAGCTGGCGCAAGGCCACCATCACCCGAGCCAGCAGAGCCCAAAGGGAGGTGTTCGCTCAAGTGTTGGCGCCACCATTGCCATGATGAACAGTCTTGCCGCTGCGGCCGCCAGTCAATCGGGCACCGTGTCGCCAAACTCGGGCGTCCTCAATGGCGCAATCAACCAGCAGCTGGCCAACAGCAGGCAAATCAAGAAGCCGGGACCCCCGAAGCCACCAAAGCCATCAATTCAGCAGAGGAGTCGTTTCTACCAGCAACAGCAGCAACAACAACAGGGAGGACTCGTCATGATAGGCTCACAGGCGCCAGACCAAATGGGGTACCATATGCAGTCCGACTCGGAGCCGTCGGCAAACGAGCTTGCGGTTGAGTATTCACGAATCGCGTTTCAAGCTCGAGCAGAATTATGAGCCAACTAGATCAGCAAATGGGCGCATGTTTGTTTGAGCAAGAGACTCTCTTTGGTTTAAAATTGGCCATTGGGAGTCGTGTAAAGTATAATGTTTTAGAAACGTTGAGAGTTCATTCAAATCTCTCCTAAATCTGTACATATTGCAACTAGTGCGCATCTCAGCCCACACAAAATCGCACCTTTTTGAAAATTTTTGTTGACTTCCTATCCTCTTCAAGCTAAATCAGCGTCCTGTTGCGTTGGATTGTAACGTAAATGTAACAACGAATCTTTCCATCGATCGGCTGACAGACACTACAGCTATACAAACAATAAAACGATGCTAAGGATAAACCAATATGTCTCGCTGGTGTAATTGTAAACAAGACTGTCTCCAATGAATATCAAACATCTCCCCACTAACGACCTTAACCTTAAGTGTCACTTTAAGTCAGCTGAGAGGTTTGATACCTGTAGAGGTGGCCCCTGACTAGCAACAGGTTGGGCGGCTGGATTGCGTTCACATAGAGGAGAGCGCGTTCACTCCGCATCCCTGTCGTTTGCCCCCATGTTCCTCTTCTGTGCGCCCATTGCTTTCCCTGACAGCCTCTTTGTTCCACTAAAGCCAGCGGCCCAATGAACCCCTTCTAAAGTCGCACCTCTTGTGAAACCATTCCTCCCGCCATCATTGGATCGAACTCCAATGATTGCAATCCACTATGTCCGCTTGTTGGCTGTACTGGCGGCAATCGTATTGTCTTGGGTGGCACTTGAAACATCGGCCTTATGCGACCGTCTATGGAAACACACCGCCACTGGCACCCAAAAGGAGTGCGACAGTATCCCAGACACCACTTACTCGGGACTCAAGTATCCAAATTTACCCACCATCGGGGGGGCCTACTGTTTCAACAACGGAAGCGGCATTTGTAAGGCCTTTGCGGGTAGATTCGAGTTTTATTTCAACGTTTTCACGGACAAAGCCATCGGGCCGGCGCCGGCCTCTGAGTATGTAGATAGCTATGGTTACCACAAGCGCGTCCCCGTTAGCTATGACACAAAGGGAGAGATTCTATACGCCGACAGATCCCTGAATTGGGCAAAGAAGTTCTCCAGTGACCATTTAAAGGGTAAGAAGATTAGCTTACTCTCAATCAATGATTTCAACTGGTGCGCTTTTACAGAGAACGGCTGGTGGCCGTACAAATCATCGATTGTTGATGCAAAGTCCAATGGTCGCTATCACATCTTCTTTCACAATCGACAATCTTGCATCTTCGACACAAAAACAAAGAAGCGCCAACATTACAATACAAGATTTCTGCACAACAGCTCGCTAAGAATTGATCTAGACATGAACCCAACAATCTTTGCAATGGAGGATCCTCTTGCAAAGGAGATTCGTTTAGTTAAACACAAGCGCCAGCATTGGTATGAGGTGCAATATCAGGTTGTGGAAAAGCCAACGCCGGACATAACCTATTTTGTGCTCATGGGTGACACTGAGAAAAAGCCCTGCAAAATAGATGGCAGCAACGGGCCCATTCTATCAAAGCGAGCCTATAGCAACTTTAGTAACATTTGCCTCACAGATCAATACACGCAAAGAGACGACAAGAATACGAAAGTCTTACAGCCCTATTGTGGCCTCGAGGAGGTTGAGATAGCGGATTACACGTATCCTCAGTTTAAGCAAGATCCTGGCCGAGTGATTGAAGTTGACTTACACAATTTGCCTAGGGGCCCAAAAACTTTAGAAAACTTCTACGGTCTTAAGATCGATACCACTGAAGATTGGCTTGTCTTTGCGAAGGATGGATTTACTTTCTCTGCAACGACCACAATACCAATCGCAAATTCAACCGACGAAGTGAGAGTTATAAGCCTTTATGCAGATTTTAAGGTTGCTGGACCGCAGAATGAGTACGATGAATATTACCCCTTGCCATTCTTAGCCGATTACATAGCTAAATATAAGAAAACGAGCTCCGGTATGGATTGGGAATTCGATCGTGCCAAGTCCGCAAAACCGTTAAAAAATTTGAACTACGTTGATGACATTGCCTACCTCCACAAGTGCCAAACAATCCTTGTTATCTTTGGACCCTTGTTCACGGAGCTGCCAGTAGACAAATTTGCATTAGAGACTAAGGCGAGTGTCGACTCGATTGCAAATCTGGGCATCTTTGAGATGGTGAACGCTTTCTTCGCGATACCCGAGTCAAACTCGTTGTATGTGTATCATAGAATGAACTATATTGTCGAAATCAAATACAGTTGCGGCCAGAACGGGGTTCAAGGAACCGGAAGAGCGGGCAGATACATGCCGAGGCGCGGAGTTGACGCACCTAAGTGGATTATAAACGACGACATAACTCTAAATATAAACCACTTTGAAGAGACCTTCTTCCAGAAGGTGGGCCTCTTCAAGGGTTCCATTGGATCGCCCGAGGCGCCAGATCCTAGCGCCTTCCCTATTGGCACAATTGGAGCACCACAGCCTCTTGCCGACTCGGACAACTTGATGGTATATATCATTGTGCTCATTGGCGTTATTTTAATTGTTGCAATGTGCATCACCTGTATGATAACTTTCAGGAGGAGGCGCAGAGAGCGTATGGGTGGCATGGGCCCTGCACCAACTACAAGAAGTGCCTTGAGCTCGCATGGCGTGAGCAATGTTAGCTCGGCTAGATCGGCGCTCCACTCGAATCAATCAGATGGGGTTTCCAAAATGGGCGCCCATCCAACTGCCAGAAGTGGCCTTGCTAAGAGTAAAAGTAGCAAGCTTCCCAAATCGAAACGTAGCAAGCTCGAGTCGAGCAAGATACGCCAGTCTACGGCCTCAGCTGGAACAGTGAGAAGTGCCAGCCACGGCTCCGCCCATAGCTCGAGCTCCATACGAAGGGCCCCAACCCATAGGAGTGCTCTAAGGTCAAAATCAATGAGCCCCGTCAAAACTTCACCGACCGCAGATAGTAGCTCGCTGACCAACTCTCAGGGCCGAAGTCTATCGAGTGGCTCGAAAAAGCGCTAGTGAATAGTACCTTCCCCCACCCCGTGACCTGAGTCAGAGATTTGTATGTAAATTTAGCTCGAAACAAATAAAATGACCCCGCACTAGTGCATAGGGGCTTAGCCACTAGTAAACTAACACGCACATCTACTGCGGCTTGTTATGTTGGAGCTATCGCCTTTTTTGCCCCTATAACTGCCAGGGCCTCAAATCCGTGTAGTCATAGTTGATTGGAGTAGATCAAGCGAGGTTTGAATTGTTCATGCAAGGGAGAAAAATATTGCATGCGTCATCGAGCACCTGTTAGCCCCAACCAACCTCACGAATCAAGGCGAATCATATTATTGGGACACCAAACTCCTCATAACAGTGAACATAAACTTATCAATGTTTTTTACCTCCTCTGGCCACTCGGCTGATAAACTTCTTTGTTGTTGGTGACTCTGACACTCAGCTTGCCATCGTTGTGCCGACATTAGAGATCCAACACCCCATTGGATCGTCCACTTACGCGTCCCTGATATCTACCAAAGACTAATCCCAATTGTCTAGGGCGAGGCATCTTTGTAATTCGGCTTGATAAGCTTCTCTGATATTTTGTCGAGTTTCCCCTCGTTAGCCAAGGATCATGGCCTCGTGTTTCCAGCGTAGATTTCTTTCATCATTGAATATAAACTCTATAACGGATTAGCTTCCATAGAGTGAGCATAGTTTTCGATCTAAACAAACGCTACCAAGCGAATTCACACCTGGGTCTAATTAGCCCACTCACTCAGGATAAAACAGAGCCAAAATAAAACCCCTTCAAACAGAACTGCCTCAGGCTTATCCTAGAGCCAACAAGGCACCTATCGTGGCCTCCTTATCGTTGCGGTTGTTTTCGAGTACCGCCTTAATAACAGCCTTGTCTATAGATGGGAACATCTCACTCAATTGGTCAATATCCTCCTGTGCAGCGGGTTCGCTTTCGACGCCTTGTACCGAGGGTTGCTGGTATTGGATGGCTGGTTGGGGAAAGGTAGTCATATGTGGATCTGTTGGTATGGTTCCTGGTCCGCCGGTTCCTATGATGGGCCCTTGGTTGGCAGCAGGCACAATGACTGTGAAGGGTTGTCCTTGTTGGTGAGATCTTGAGAGGTTTGACGGTCGCATTGGCACGCGTTTGTGACTTAAAACAAGCAAGATAGAGCCCTCTTTGTTGGTGCCTAATCGACCAGAGAGCGGGAACCACCTTTCCACTGTTATACCTTGAAAAACTTCGGCTGGTATCGGCTCGTAGAGCCAAGCAATCTTTTCGTCGGGCGAGAATTGTTTCTCATCGTAGATCTCTATATGAATAGTGTCAATTCCAGGCTTGAGACTGAATTGGTAGACACCGTCCCATTTAGGGTTCTTGGCACCGTTGACGCACGTTTGTGTCTCACAGACCATGTGTCCAACTCTGATTTTACAATACAAATCCATCCTCAAGATGCCATAGTTCTTCACTAATTGGGCTTCAACCACTGAAATGTCAACCATATCGACCAAAGGCACTTCTCTGGCCACTACGGCTCTCTCTTGGGGCATCACAATGGCATCGCGTTGGTTGGAGGAGGTTGGAATTCTCAAAAAGTCTTCGGGCAAGTGTCTGTGTGTGTCGATGAAAGCTTTATACTGGTCTATCCGCTCCTGCAAGTTGATGGCTTCGCCTGTTTCACTGTTGACTTTACCTGCCTGAACTGATTTTGGCAATGTTGAGGTCGACATGTTGATGCTGGTTGTTGTTCAATGTAGCAGTAGCTGAAACTTGGTGATGAAATTAGTGGAGTTGATATCCGTATCGATGGCGATGATGATCAAATGAGGAGAAAGACGTTTGAGTTTTAGCTTAACCTAGCCTGTGAGCCATGGTTGCTGAAACACTGCCAGAAATCAGCTGCGCTCATGTCGGTGAAATTGACGAATTGTGAGCATCAAGGAACATGAAGCTAGCGTAGCACGTATCGTTGCGAGTGCGCTTGATCTGTCTACTTGTGACTCGAATATGTGGGTAGGGTCGTCGGTTGACCTTCGACGGTTACAATTGGGCTAACTGAGGTGGAATTGGTCCCCACCGGAGAACATCGATTCCGTTAGCTCGCAGAGTGGCCAACGAATATCAACGCAAATAGAAATAACTCTTCGGTTTAACTAGACTAAAGATCCACTGTAAGCAACATTGTCGATTGTAGCCAATCGGACAAAACTTCCACGAGGACATTTTGACAGTCGAAGGCGAAAAAGCACCATAGCAGTCAGCTCGCACAAGTTTTGAGGTAAGATGGTGAACTATGGACGTTGTCTGTCTGTTGGTTTAATACCAGAGAGTACGGGCTCCCGCCCCTGTGCCATCACCCGCATGACTCGGGCAGCTTCGACCTTGTGGCCACGCCCATCCCGGTATTCTTTGGGTGGCACGTCGGGTGGATCGCTCATCATGACAACAAGCCTTGCGCACTAGGTGCGAAACCCTGTGAACGCAGGCCCGCTACAGAAATCAATACTAGCGATGCAATCCACGTCCTGCGTTCTCAGTCTGCACGCAATCCAACTTGGACTTCAATGGAAGATAGCACCAATGTAAGGCCAAAATCAATAACCGCAGACACTAATCTCGGCATATAACACTAAACTACAGTCACAGACCATTGGTGAATGCTCAGCCTGAGCTTCATCAAGATTATTTAGTTCACAGTTGGGTGAAACTAGGTTTACTTTAGCAACCGACTCGAAGCAACAATCATGAGACACCGAATATCAACACAAAACATCTGGAGCCAGGTAGCAAACTTCAAATACGCTCAGAAACCAACCGAGCTTGACTCAGTTTCCCCTTAGCCTATACCTCCAAATAAGCTCTACTGAAACTCCCGTTCAGACATCCCTCAACTAAAGATGGTGCCTCTCGGATTTAAGACCTCTAGCCTCAATGGAAGCGACTCGATATACAACGAATAGCTCACAGCTTGTCTCATTCAAACATACGCAATTGGGTGCTTGACATGTTGAGGAAACTCTTAGAGACTTGTTAATCTTGTGAGATCGGTGGACTGTTTTATCAAATTCTTTTATCCAAGCTCAGGCCGGGACTGCTGAGCCGTCAAGTCGATTGTCGCGATCCGTTGACCAGTTTTTATCATATGAACTACCAAAGCTCAAGCAAACTGTGGTCTTTAGCCTCGCATTTGTCGTATATCACCACCAATCACACTCATGATTCCTTCGTATGATCTCACATCTTGTTATTGCCCTGCAACTCAGTTTCTCAGTGATAAGCGAAGGTTTACTTATTCGAGACTTCAAAAATCTTTGTTATATTAGAAACTATACGTTTTTATGCACTAGACACCCTAATTATCAGGTTGATTCAAGCATAATCTCGCGCTCCACAATCAAACAGATCTAGTCAAAGTTAAAATACTCATTCACTCGTTGAACTGATGGGTCGCCAAGAATAGAATGGTATTTTAGTTCCATCGGTGAATGATCATGGCTGAAACCAAACAAGAGCCGTAACTTACACTTTGAACACTTCAACACATGGCAACTTACCTAGAACCTCTAAATTGTTCCTAATTGAGCGTACAGTACAATCGTTATACAGCAGTTAAATAAGTTAAGTCGGTTCACGTGATCGAGCTCATCCATCTACAGGGGTGACAACTTAGCCATTGAGTTTTGGAGAGACAACAATCTGTCGATGGCATAATTTATGTTACGGCATGGAGAGACTAAATCTGTACTTATATTTTAGGTGCTACTGTTAAACTCGACATCTTTCGTACCCGTCGACAGTAGTACCTGAACAAGTTTCGACATCATCGACAGATTTCCACGAATCAACGTTAACTTTAGCAACGCACGAGACCCATAAATTACAACTCTGCTCTGAAAGAGAGGGAGGCTGACACAATGTTACTCAACGAACAGTCATCTGAATATCCGAAACAATGCTTTTATCCTTGGACTATAGGTAAAAACTTCCTCCCGAAAGCGTTTTATGGCATTTGGCAACAGTTTTGACCCTTATCGCCGGCATTATACTAGACTACAACAGCAAAGATGGGTCTGTCGTTGTCCACTGACAGAGGTGGCAGCGACAACACCACAAACAATCATTCAACGATGACTAGCACATCACTTTCACCCAGTGAGGATACAACCACTATCGCAACTTCTGAGCATGAAACTACGATCGGTTCGTCTCAAGATCATGACCCAACCGACTTGACTCCCAAATCAGATGGTCTCCATGATAAGCTATCTGGTGTGAATAACACCCTCCTAGGCGGACAATCTCCCAGCTCGGAGGGTTTTAAATTCGAAATATTCGGAACATTTGTTTATCCCTCGAGATGGCTTACACCCTCAACACTTTACTCTTGGTTAGGTCCGCTAAGTTCGACAGCCATGGTGATAGGCTGTGTTGTGCCCTACATACCACAGTATGTAACGATATATAAGACCAGAAGTTGTAGTGGATTTTCCACGTTTGTATGCCTAGCTCTCCTACTGGCCAACATATTTCGTATCGCATTTTGGTAAGTTGGTTTAGATGAATGAGTTTTAGACTATCTAATGCTAGCTGGACTAATTCGACTCTCACTTCCGCCCGCCGCTCAGGTTTGGACACCGCTTTGAACTGCCACTCCTTATACAGAGCATTATCATGATTGTAATGCAAATTTTACTACTTCAACTATGTGTTCGAATCAAACAACGGAACGCCGGTACCTCAATCAAGAAAAAAAGCCTATCAAATTGCAACCTTAAGCAGTTCTGGCGTTGGACTGACCTGATGAGTTATCTAGAGTTCCTAAGTCTGGTCTCTCTCATTCTCGGCCTTAGCATGTACTTTCTCATTGATTGCAAACCGTTCGTTGAAATGATTGGCTATTGTGCTCTAGTCATTGAGTCCATGTTAGGTCTGCCGCAAGTGATCAAGAACTATAAAAATAGATCTGTACAGGGGATGAGCTTAAGCATGGTTCTAATGTGGTTGGGGGGAGATACATTCAAAACAGGATACTTCGTCGCCAATAACGTGCCATTTCAATTCTGGCTTTGTGGCCTACTACAGATTACAATTGATTTATTGATATTATTCCAAGTTTGTCTATTCCGACAGAAATCCCCCACTACACGCCGATGGCTCATCTAAAGAGGCGAATTGTTAGATCTGAATGCATGAGATGACCATGAGAGGTGTTAATTTTGCTCTTAATTAATTAATTTGTTGATTACATAAACTAAACAATTACTTTGAGTTACGTCGGTCATTCATTATATCGTTAATTCTCTTCGAGGCGACATCACTAATGCAATGTCTCTTGGTGTTTTCACCATCGTCATCCTGGAGGATTCGTTTGCATGCAGCTCTTTGTCTATTTATCATGTTATTGATAGTCTGAAGGTCTTTGGCTGGGCTTCGGTGGAAATTGTAACTCAACTGCCGACCGGGTGAGGCTGGCAAAGAGGTGCTCTTCAGAGGCGATACGTATACCGAGTGCTGTTGAGAAACGCGTCGATAAGACGATATTGGATTGGTGTTCATGCGAGGCAATGGGGATAGACTCAAGGAACTGTCAGGCTGCGTGGCGAATCTGACCATGATGCTCCTGACTTGTGGCACGTAAACTTGATTGTAGAACTGAATAAGATCGCCGCGCTCTGGTAGTGGGGGATGGGGTGAGTTGGTGGTTGAAGGGTTGCTGGATGATGATGGTTGGCCAACACCGTTCTTAATCGGCGAGTTGATTACAGAGTTCCTTTTCGAAGGTGATCTGGTGCTTACACTTGGTGTAGTTCTTATCGGCCCACTCCCATCTAGAAGCTTGAGAGGAGGTTTCATCAGCAAGACATTTCTGTAGACCTCGATATTAGCTTGAGGCTGGTATCTATAAGCTCTCATGATCTCCTGAAAGAAGTTTGAGCTACGCTCGGTTTTGCAAACCTTAATAACGGCATATGTGGCACACATTATCATTTGATCTAGATGTCGGTCTCTTAGTAAATTGGTATGGTTCCTGATTTGGTCTTCAAACAATGTCCATATTTTACGTTGAAGATCCATGCTATTGATTGACAACCTGTTCCATAAATCACGGAAACGAAGTTGAGCGAGATAATAGACTTTCCTGAAAAATAAGTTCACCGGGTTGGCTTTCACAGCTGGACGTATAGGAGTAGGTGAATGCTCGATTTCTTGCTGCCTTTGAGCCGAATGGTCGGACTCTATGGTGCTAGCATTCAATATTACGTACTTGATATCGCCGTTCTCAGACTTGTGAGGCATAACAACTTGCAAGATTTGTGGCTGAGTAGTGGTGCTAGATCCGTCACCGGACAGACCTCCATCGAATAATCTTCTCCTTGCTCCACCCTCCAGGGGCGTTATTGAGTATCTACCTGATACGGGCATAGGTGACTGGAACCCTTCGTGACGTCTTAGAGACGAAAGAGGTGACATCTCAAAGGGATTTTGTTCATTTGTGCTAGGCGGTAAAACGACGTCCTGGCATGAGGGAATACTACCATTGGCAGCAATAGCGGTCCACAATGGTGAGTCAGATTCCCAAGCCATACTGTCCAGAACCTTCTCCTCGATTGTCGCTAGATGTTTGACAATGTCACGCGATAGTCGCTCTTCCTCTCTGATTACTAGTTCGATTACTTTATAAAAGAGGAAGGGATAAAGACGAGTTTCACCAAAGTCCTTGTAAACGTCCAGGACCCAAGGAAAAGTTCTTTTTGCACTGTGCGACGCCAACACTATCTCAACGCAACAGGCGAATAGTGATATGTGAAATATTTCATGACTCAGGAGACCACTTAAGCTGTCTCCAATTTTATCGGTGGGGAGTCGCTTCTGCTCACGGACAATGATTGCTTCCAGGACTTTGAAATAAAGTTTTCGAGCTAAGTCTACTCGTTTCCTGGCCAACTCTACTGCCTGTTGCTCGCTTTGGTCTGATGTATAAGCATCGACAAATGCCTCAACCATCTTGGAGGCCCGGTCCATAATAGAATCGCGTGGGTTTTGCGTGCATAATTTGAATATATCTTCGAGAGAAGCGGTGGGTTCTCCTGTGCAATCAGCTAACATTCTGTATAGCTCGCAGACCATTCTTGTTGCGTTTGCGACAGGGCTTGATGGCTGGATAGCCTTGTTGGCGAGATAATTCCTATTACTAAGAGGTGTTTGTGGCACAAATCGGCCACCATTTTCCATAGTTGGCTTTTGTTTATCCAAATCAACTGCATCAACCGTATCCGTTGGAGTGGTGTTGTTGGCCGAGCTCTGCTCGCTAATCATCTTTTTGAGTTCCTTCAAATCGGAAACAGGTGCTCCTAGTTCTTTATGTGCATTTTCGCTTAGAAATATTCGTTCGTCGAAATCGCCAATAGACAGCATCGTAATATCGTGCTCTTTTGTCAACTTGGTCATGTTACTATCGAAATTGCATGCATCAAATAGATTCAAATATGGCTCAGATGGCTCATTTGCGCTAGTCACTTGCAGAACCTTCCTGTTGACCAACTCTTTGATGTATGGCTTCAGCCAATGTTCACGGATACCTTTGGCCTCGACAACAATACCGTCCCAACTATTGCACAGCACTTGTAGGATACACATCGGCTGTTTAGACGGGTTCATGAGCTTATAATCGTCGGATTGAAAGTTTTCAGGCAGACCCTTGAAGTTTGGATTGAGCACATCATGGGCAAATTTGCTAACCAGTGCGTTTGAGTAACAGAAGTCAATGCAAGCAAGCAATAAATGGTATGAGCTAACTAAACTTTCGCTAAAGAGGGGACGTGTTGCCTTGATGTTGATGTAGAGGACCCAGCAAAAGTAGTAAATATCTGCCGTGGTCACCTCGTAATTGAGCCTCGCGCTTGCTGTTGATTTTCTCGTTCTATTTAGAGTTTTGTCTGTTTGATCCTTTGATTTAGCGCTAATAGGCTTGAAGACATCGGGAAATATTTCTTTATACTTCTTGAAGACAACAGCTGATACATTAAAATTCTTCTCTAAATGCGCAACCTTAGCTCGGATCTCCTCGTTCTGCTCAGTCATTTTGAGCCACTTGTCCATCATGGATAGAAAGTCGACCAAGCTCAATTTACATATGCGCAACAACTGAGTGAGGGAGACCCCATTTGGTGACTTGGAGCTCCTGTTGGTGATTACATAAATGGCGCAAGCCAACCATTGTGACTTGTCTCCCTCAACTATGAACTGTTCACCGACCTTGGTGAAAGTTTTCAGGACTTCGTCTGCTGTTTGCTTGTCTAAATTCAAGTTGTTGCATAACTGACTTATGGTATCATCCATAATTGTTTATTGGTGATTAGGATTCGATGGAAGTTGATTATTTTTGCCCAAAACAGCATTGAGCTTCAGGCCCACCAAACGAGGGAATCATCGGGTCGGGGATTCCGGATTTGACGCACACAAACACCAGCAGGCAAGCAAGCAGGCAGGCAGGCAGGCAGGCAGACAGACAGATGCCATTGACTTGCATGCCCACTCTCCCTCGCTCGCTCTTTGTGCGGACTTTTATTGGTGCTGCCTGCCCCTAGATTTAAAGCGCAAACACATGTGCTCGCTCGCCACTCGCCGAGGGGGTTGCAGTTTTGGCGCCAAATTTCGCGCGCAAACAAAGAGCACACTTGCCGGCGTTTGATCTTTGCCCTGCGTTAGGCTAGCTGCGGCGCTGCAGCGTTAAAGACTTAAAATAAATAACAAGTATTCCTTCCCCCTCCCTTTGTGTCTGCCATCAGTTGGCCCCTCCCAAATGCCCTCTGTCCACCTCCCCGGCTCCGAAAGTCTCGCACGAAAATCCCGGGTTGTATCATTCGGGGAACCAGACGGATTTGCACCAGGGCAAAATGAACCAGGTGCCTCCCGTATCCCGGCGACTGAATTTGGTGTCCTGCCAACAAATGGAACTTTAAACCGCATTCGCCCACAATGGTCAGTGGATAATCTACCACAATGCTGACTCCCGCAGCTAGTCTCACGGCCAGGTGGCCAGGCTTACTACCTGCTAGCCCCCAGTCCTTTGTCCATGATTCCTCTGCGCAGCCAACAACACGAGAGGCGCCGCTGCCACTGGATATGAAGATACCAGACGCAACAAAAAGGCATAAATTTCCTTCATAGTCTCGCCCGGGCACCCTTGGCCTGGTCCAACATTTAGTGGCTGCCGCCCTCTTAGGCCCTGGGTTAGTCTGGTCCAGGACGAGTTCATCGGATGAACTTCATCCTGCTAGTGTTCCGGAATCTCGGAGCAAATTAAGCTTTCAGCAGCCAGTGAACAGAAACATTCAGAGATGAGCCTGTAGATGGTGTCAGCATCGCTGGAAGAACGTCTTGGCGTCTATCTATCCTCGATCTCGGCACGGTCTTCAACCGAGTTTCGAGTAGAGGGTTCGCGTGATCGAACTTGCTATTCTGTTCCTAGACTACCAATCCTAACAACGAGCATATCTAAGATCATCTAGATGGCTCATCTTGAACAATCTACGAATACGATACTATGTTGCGACGATCACGACGTACGGCAACAAAGTTATTGCGGCACAAAAGCGTCGGACAAAATCGCTGCTGACCGCGCTCACAAAACTGCAAATTGAGCCAATCTAGGCTCGAACGAGCTGAACTCTTCGAAGATACCTCAATTAGAGTCTCAATTTGGTAATGACCCCCTAATGACCCTCAGTCGAGATTAACAATTGTCGAGCAGATAAGCACCCAACTGTAAGAATCATGACTTCGCTCGGTCGAGACGCTGATCGAAAGGTCGAAGATGGCATCCAGTCTGGCTGGGTCCAGAACGGAACAAGTACCCCCAAGGATGATGGTCTCGTCGACAGTCCTCTAACTCTAATCCCTGAGCTCTGTGCCCATTTCTATAGCCTTGGCTGGGTTTCAGGTAAGTTGGCGTAGTTAATACAAAGTTGAGCCCGACGAAAACTAGCTAACTGACTGCCACTCCAATCTATGACTCATAGGAACTGGAGGCGGATTGTCGATACGTCAGAGTGGACACATCTATTGTGCACCATCTGGAGTGCAGAAAGAGCGAATCAAGCCGAGGGACATGTTTATACTGAACGAAGAGGGCGAAATACTCCAGAGGCCCGTCGATCCAAACCTCAAATGCTCGGAGTGTCTGTCTCTATTTATGGTTCCATTCAAACTACGCGATGCCGGCTGCTGCATCCATAGCCACTCAATCAACGCCAACCTGGTGACTGCTCTCTACAGCGAGCAACATGCAGAGTTCCGTAGAAAATTGAAAAATTTCACTCCTAGGGACTCGGAAGCTCACAAGAACCGCCAGCAGGATGCTAGAGCAGCAGGCTCGTCTACCGAGTTTCGTATTAGCAATCAGGAAATGATCAAGGGAATTAGGGTTGGAACTAGCGATAAAACCTTCCAGTACAATGACACCCTAGTTGTGCCCATAATTGACAATGTGTTGCACGAGCGCGATCTAGCAGGTGCAATGTTCAGCGCAGTTAGCCAGTACCCCACAACAAATGCCGTTCTAGTGAGAAATCATGGTGTTTACGTTTGGGGTAAAACTTGGAGCCAGGCGAAGACCATGGCCGAGTGCTATGACTATCTGTTCAAGCTCAAGTTAGAGGCTGCCAAGTGTGGTTTAGATTGGATGCTTGACGAGTGAAATTTGTGGACGCATTACGACGTGGACCGAAAGGTTAAGCTGAGATTGAGGCTCTCGCCAGCCAGGTCGCTCGGCCAAAAAATTATCAACAATAAATCAGTGCTGGCCTCTTTTTCCGCCAGACATCCAACGGGAACATCGGGACGCCTCTGCACTGTTTAGCATGAGGATCGGGAGGCCCTGCCAGAACCTTGCTGGTGCTGGGACTCGGGTTCGTTCTCCAACAGTGACAGCCTCTTGCAATCGCAACGACGAATCACCCATCTCTCGCAAACACATTCCGCCTTGGTGATGGCGCCAGTGTCGGCCTTCTTAGAACCTGATTTGCATAGGCGACAGGGTAACCGACGCTGGACTCCTCGCTGAGAGGCTGAGTTAGCTTGCCCATTTCGAATCTCGCATGACTCTAGTTATTTACATTGGCAGCCGACTCGACGCTTGCTGCTTTAAGATGTTGGCTCTTCCTCTAGCTTCCTGCTCCATGGTTCGGTACTTGCAAACCGATATTATCTGGCGACAGGCATAGTCTCAGTCGATGTTCATGGGAATCTAAGCGCCATTTTGCAAGACTTTCCGTCATGCGAGAGATAGAGAGGAGGCGAGAGCTTGAAAAATAGACTGGAGGGGGGACAGGGGTTGAGTTAGCAGGCTAACCATTGAACCTCAGTCGATTCCATCATACTCGCGGCCCCTGTTAGCTCTCCACGACCTACAGTTCCCCAAGACCCCCGCACATCACTGGCCAGACGCGAAGGGCGCGCGCGACTTTCGGCTGGCTTAGGGGTGCCAACGTCTTGTCTAGTTATGAGCTCAAGACAGATGCTGATATCATTGCCTCACCACGCCTGAGATGCGCTAATAGTCTTCACTTATCAATCTATCTATCTATTCCATGGTCGCGCCAGTAGATGCGTCCCTCCCTCTTTCTCTTAACTTGAGTTTGTTTATGTTTGTTGCTTGGCCCAAATCTTGGAACTTCTCGCTGGCGATAGATGGGAAAAGGCGCTAGAACAAATAGGGATCAGGACGAAATTACAATAAAAACTTGCCCAGAGTTCAAACTAGAATCACACAACTAGAATTTGCTTCCTCCCTTGCTTGGGCCAAGTTGGGAGAAGTATGGCCATAAGTCTTTGGCTCGCTCGATTCATTGGCTTTAGTTTCTGGCAACCAGAGGCAGGCTTATGGATGCTTCCAGCCCAAGTCTCGGGCCAAAGTAAAACGCCTCCACGAAGCGCTCGCCCAGTATACCACTCCACGGTTTTAGAATTGGGCCCAGTTGGCTAAAAGTAAGAGATAGAGCGAAAATCAATAAAAGCTCCCTCCCTCTCACTTGCGACCAATGCAAGAGACTTAAACTCTCCGAGGAGCAACTGTCGCCTATAAGGGCAAATTTTGTTCGTTCCCTCACTTGGAATCAATCCAGTTGAGCAACGAGAGAGACAATCTCTACCTATAGCCTCACTTTCAATAGTATTGCTGGCAGAGGTGATCTTTCGAGCAACGAATAAACAGTTGTTGAATAATCGATAACAAGACGATCAGAATGAACGATTTTATCAGTCAGGTAAGTTAAACAAAACAAAACTTAACTAGACTAAACTAGTTAGTAGTTGGGTTGAGAGGGTTGAGATTGTGGTAGTCGAGTTGGAGGGTTGCTAATAGTTTAATCCTAAATATATACACCATCGTCCATTCACTAGGACGAGCGACGCATCCGTGAGGATCGGGAGCGAAAGAAGGCGGAAGTTCGCGCCAGATTAGAGGCACAAGCCTCGAGTAAAACAAAGAAAAAGGGATTCATGACTCCTGAAAGGAAGAAGAAGTTGAGGATTTTGTTGCGCCGAAAGGCGGCCGAGGAGCTGAAGAGACAGCAGGAGGCCAAGGCAACTGAAAGGCGCCGGGTTATTAGTGAGAGAACCGGAACTAAGAAGAACTTCGACTCAATGTCAGAGGAGGAGCTGAAGTCGGTTTGTCGTCAGATGCACGATCGTTTGAAGAATTTAGAAAGCGAAAAATGGGATATGGAAACAAACGTTAGCCGAAAGGAGCTCGAAATTCATCAGCTTTCAACTCAGGTTAGCGACATGAGAGGTAAATTTGTGAAGCCACCGTTAAAGAGAGTACCAAAATATCAAGCCAAAATTGAGCGAATGCTCTTGAATGCGAGAAAAGAGATTGGCTTTACGGTTACATTGAAATCGGTTAAGAAGGATCAGTTCAAGGTTGACGAGGCAAAGGATACCAAAGACCAAGCCCCTGAGTGGTCTTGGAAGAAGGGCCAGCAGGGCCAGCAACAGGAGCTTCTATCAGTGGAAGAAACAGAGGAATATTAAAGGCAAGCGAGAATCCCTTTTCTATACCTATCGCTACGCTAGCTTAATTTTTCCGAGCACCAAAATTTGGTTGTTTTCGTTGGCAGATTCATTCAATTGGGATGCTCGATCGGATTCGAGGCACAGTTTGTTTGTTGCCTGACGCTATGAAGTATAGCCCAATAAAGATTCGTTAGGATCGTCATGGACAGTTCGTGATTTCTTTCTCCCCTCCTTCCTTACATCACTAAGAGCCAACCCTGTAGAGTTCAAGCTTCTGAGTGTTGATATCGGGCAACAATAAGCTCCAAAGCATAAGCAGACATCCGTTCAGACAACGAGACGTTCGAGCGAAGTTCAATTAGATTGTTGTTGCAGAATTGCCCTCGCCCGAAGCGGACAGGCAGCCTCGACTAAACGGCGGAACATACTCCTTCTTGGCGTAGAAAGTACAGCCTTAGTTTTGTAAGACTCTGGCTGCATTTGGATACAGTATCAGCCGCTTGAGCTTGCTCTCTCGAAGTAGAGTTTAGTTTTGCCCATCTCACACCCACTGTTGTAACTCGAGAGATCGAGCAAGGAGAATGAGATGCTGGCTGCAAATGCGTTCACGTTCAACGTCTTCCTGTCCTGCTTGCGCTCAGCTTGAATGACCAGACGCGAGGATTCTATCGCAAAACGAGATAACCGGACGCTTAGGTCGATGATCGGAACAAAACTTGATGGATAGCTTTGAATCCAATCTGATGCTAGCGCCGACGCTCAAGTTCATGGTCAACTGGCGGCTCCGAGTCGGTGGGTTCGCATCAGGATCTACAATGGCGAAGGCAGTTGCCTGTTGAACTTGTTCTTGGAAGTCGTTGCCGAAACTACAGGTTAATTTCTCCTCTCTTCTCTCCACTTTGCTCTCCAAACTCTCGTTCTAAACTTCGTGAAAGCTTGAATTGCCTCGGTCAGACTCGATTACGTTGCCACATAGCAAGCTCGAACTTCAATCATTGTAACTCTCAGTTGGAGAATTTTATATCCGTCAAACGTTTGACTGAAACAGCTCTAATCAACTGTTAGATTGAAGCAGGAAGTATCAACCAGAATCAAAATGAGGAGCCTCCACCTAAGCCTGCTGACATTTTTTAATGTACTCACAGTGTCCATTCTATTATATTCATCTACCGTTTCCGCCTCTCCAGTTGTTCCAGAAATCAAATCACAGTTGTCTGAGTTGCAAAAGGCAGCTGCAATACAAAGTGTTGCCGAGAGCAAACCAACTGAGGTAAAGGAGACCATTCCAAGTGTTAAGCATCATGAAATTGTCCAACATAATCCAGGAGCAAAAGTTGTGGAAAAAGAACATGCATTTCCTGCTGAAATAGATAGAAAGGTGCAGGTCTTGCCGCCCGTGCCTGAAATTAATCCACCAGTCGTGGCAAAATCCCTGAACGCGCATGACTACACTAAATCAATAGTGACTGGAGAATCCAAGAAGGCCGACTTTGAGGCCAGGTCAGCTGTAGTCGAGGAGTCAAAACCTGTTGCATCGCTCCCAGATCAGGTGAAGGATCACGGGGCACATGTTCAAAAGTCTCATTCAGTTGAAGGGGTTAGCGGTAAAAATGTCCCCAAAGAGCTGGGACTCATCTATAGCTCAACATTGAACTTTAGGCCAGACGACATTTCGTCAGCTAAACTATTGTCCATTGAAAAGACCCACTATGATGTAGAGAGGAAGAGTGCGCCTGAGGCTCAAGTGGAGCACAAGGTTCCAGTCAAACAAATTGAACCAGATCGTAAGGAGCCAGTGAAGGAAGTGACGAAGAAAGTTGATATGATCGCTCAACCCGATCCAACGCCGAGCGTCTCGCACGAAGTTGTTCCAGTTGTGCTAGTGGTTCCACCTGTACATGTTGCACCCGTAGCACCATCTGTGGCGCCTGTCCAGGTGCAAGCAACCAATCCGGAACAAAACAAGGGTCCGCTGCAGCCGGTCGAGACCCCAGTCACACGGTTAGATCCATCCGTGGTCGTCCAGTCCCATAAACTGCCTTCGCAGGTGAGCGCGCCCCTGGTGGTCAAAGGTGGATTGGGCCCGCTACATTTGCTTGCAGCCACCCTCTGCAGCTACCAGCCGGAAAGGCCGAGCGCGGATGAGAGTCTCAATTTGCTCTATAGCCAGAGGGCTGCAGCAAGAAAATCTCTCTTTGATTTTATGAGCCTCAAGTTCACCAATTTGGAGAAATTGAGCTCTCGCTTGAATGCAGGTCTCGAGGTTGTGCCCAGGAAGACAACCGATTCAAGCCAGCCAAGTGATTCGCCGAGTCATGGGTGGCCAGTTGTAGGCAAATGCACCGCCCATGATCTGAGGCTCATGGCTGAGGCCGCTTGGTGCGAGTGCGCGGAGGGCGCCAATTGTGATCCAGCAAAACCGTCAAACTCAACTGAGGTTCTTGACAAGCAGGTACCGGAAATAGTGAGCAACCATCACCGAGCTAACGCCGCTCGCTCGATGGATTCCTCTGCTCATGTTCCATCGTCAATTATTACAAAGATCTTGCACGTTAGCAGCGTTAAAGACTCACCCATTGTTGAGAGCTCCATTGCAAGTCTCAACTTGACCCAACAACAATTGGCAACCCTACAAACCCAAGGCATCACAACCCGCGAATGCCGACGCAACGCACTGAGACTAACTAAAGCTTTGTTCAACCACCTTGCTGAGGATCAGAAGAACACTTCAGATTCGTGGCCCAAGTTGTATACACAGATGGCCGAGGATGAATGCGCTAGAAAGCGTATGATCGATATTGTTTCAGCCTTATCGGGATTCAGATCAGAATCGACAACCATAAGACGCGATAATGTTGAGTTTGCTTTCGCAATGGACGACCTCAGATCGAAGGTGCTAGAGAGTGAAGTGAACACACCATTGACGTTTGACAAGCAGTTCATTGAGGTTGAACAGTTCTTGCAACAATCTGTCAAGTTAATGATGGCAAATATTGACCCAGAACGGGCGAAGCTCACCTCAATGCGCTACCGAAGTTTTATGCCTGGACCAGTTTCAGCCGACGACCAGTGTATCGAGCTACACCAGCGTCTTCTAGCCAAAAACTATCCAACCGACTGCAATCCAACTCAATTCGGGCAGCTACCTGATGTGTTGCGCATGACTGCGAGCAGCCTGGAGTTGTGGTCGATAGAGAGCGAGCTTAGCAAGCACTCTCACAAGATTCAAGAGTATCCCCCATCATCGTGCAGCCATCATGTGAAAGTTGACGTCAACGAGTGCATCTCGAACTTGGTGGCCAGCTGAATTGCTAGATCTTGCAAATATTGTGCTAGATGTAAATAAACAGATACAATGATGAAAATGCTCATGTTAGTTTTATTTCGCACATCAGAGTTAGAACAATCCCATGCCAGACGAATCATCCCTCCGCTGGTCTAAACCTTGAAGGGCACCTTAATTGCAACACTCTTGATCTCATAGTATTGACGAAGGCCATCCAAGCCAAACTCACGCCCAATACCCGACTCCTTGAAGCCACCGAACGGCATCTGGATCGAGAAATCAAAGTAGCTGTTGACATAAACTTGACCGGCCTCAAGTCTGGAAGAAACATAGAGAGCAGTCTCGATGTTCTTGGTGAACAGACCAGCACCAAGGCCGTAGTTTGTGGAGTTAGCACGCTTTATAACCTCGTCAGTGTCACTGAACTTCAGAATCTGCTGAACTGGGCCAAAAATTTCCTCCCTAGCGATGCGCATATCGTCTGTCACGTTAGAAAACACTGCTGGTTGCACAAAGTAACCAACATCGCCGATACGTTTACCTCCAAACTCCAACGTGGCACCCTCCTTCTTGCCGGACTCAATGAGCTCGAGAATCTTCGTGAACTGTTCGTTGTCGATCTGTGGACCATGCTGAGTGTCCGGATCAAATGGATTTCCAACTTTTCGTTTCTTGGCCAGCTCAACCGAGCGCTTTACAAACTCGTCATAGATACTCTCGTGCACAAAAGTCCTCGTAGCAGCCACGCAACATTGTCCCTGATTTATCATCACCATATTGTGAGCCATCTGAGCAGCCTCGTCCAAGTCTGCATCCGGAAAGACAATCAACGGACTCTTGCCGCCAAGCTCAAGGCTGACTCGTTTAACTGTCGCAGCAGCCTCGCGCTGAATCAACTTGCCCACCACAGTGGACCCAGTGAAGGTGATCTTGCGAACCAACGGGTGCTGGACTAGCTGCTGGCCAGCTGTTGGTCCGAAACCGGGGACAACATTCAAGACTCCTGGGGGAAAGCCGGCCTCCTTGACGAGGGCGGCTAAGGCAAGAGTAGTGAGAGGAGTCTGTTCGGCTGGTTTCAAGACCAAAGTGTTGCCCATGGCCAAGCAGGGAGCAATCTTGATGGCCGCCATGAGGATTGGGTAATTCCAGGGGGTAATTGCGCCACAAACTCCCACTGGCTCGTAGGTCGTGTAGCTAAACTTGTTACCATCAGCCGGTAGGACTTGGCCACCAATCTTGTCGGCGGCTCCAGCATAGTATTTCAAAGCTGCAACTGAAGCTGCGACGTCGCCAAGTGCATCTGAGAATAGCTTGCCATTGTCGCATGATTCTAAGGAGGCCAGATAGTTGACATCGCGATTCAATAACTCAGCCAAGCGGTACAAAAGCTCGCCCCTAGCGCTTGCGTCCATCTGGCGCCAGTCGGATGAGCGCTCAAAAGCGGCTTGAGCTGCCAAGACAGCTCGGTCAATGTCGTCGGCGTTCCCCTCCTGAACCTGGGCTATTTCTTCCATGGTAGCCGGATTCACGGTGGCAAAAGTTTTGCCACTTGACGAGTTAACGAACTCATTGTTGATGAACAACTGAGTATACTTGACCTCTGGATTCTTGATTGGATTCATATTTTTGATTCTAGTTCAGCTTAACTAGAGTTTATTCGTTCTAAGATGGTTGTTATCTTGCGAATAAGGTGTTGATTTCCTCGTAGTGGCAAGAGAGAGAGACAGTCGGGATTTGAACGTACTGTATTGAAGTTCACCGGCGCCGTTTGGAATTCTGACTGCTTCAAAATCAGGGAGTGGCCAAGCGAGACTTCGAACAGGCAAAAGGAGAGAGAGAGAGAGACCGAGAGCTTGTGGTTACGATCAGGGTGAAAGCTGCAGAGCGGTTAGCCTGCACCAGCAACGCCCTAAGTAATTGGGAGTTGCCGATAAGCTATCTAGTCTGATGCTGCAGCACAGCGCCTCCCTCGAATATGGTTAGGGCCATTATCTAACCAAATCAGTCTCGATAAAGGATGACCAGATTAAGAGGAATTTGTTGCCCGTCATGACTGGAGCAATCGATCAAATCGAAATCCCAACAGAGGGCTCCAAGTTTTTACTACAACCACTAGGAGTCGGCAACAAGACTCCTGGATGGGCTACCTCTACCCTGATGATAAGCCTCAGCATTCACGCAATCAATTTTTCCCACTTGTCCACGTTTATGGCGTGCATTGTCGGCATCGGAAATACATCCATTTTGGATAGACTGTAGTGTAACGTAAAAAGTCTGCGGAACTCAAAACCAAAAATAAATACAATGCTTCAAGGCTATAAACGAATTGCCGGATGAGCTCTGGAACCTCATTACATCAGGTCAACTAACTTTGGCTCGCCAAGTGTTAAGGTCTGGTAGATGTATGTTGGATGCATCTCTTAGTTTCTTCAACCTAGAGCCCCTCTTGTGGAATTTTGTGTCCTTGCCGCGATCGGAAGGTTCAGGCCTGAGGCGCAGCTTGAGCGTCACGAACGCATGCGAAGATGCTGTGAGCGCATTGCATTCTCGAAATTCGTGTCGTTTACGGGTTCTAGAACAGATCAGAGCATGTCAATGTGGACGATATTTCTCGGACATACACATCGGCAAATTTTGAGGCGATCAGCTTGACTTACCAAGGACCCCATACAATATGGACTATCAAGGCCAGGGTAGAGCAGAGTTGATTTACGAAGTAATCATCTTAGTTTGCACAATAGGCGGGGCAATAGCGGCATATGTTGCTCAACAGTTTTCTTTCGCTCTCTATTCCCATTTAACAGGCTTCGTTTTGGCTTGCATTATTTGTTTACCTCCTTGGCCAATTTTCAAGAGAAAACCAGTGAAGTGGCAGCCGGCAGTCAAGATTGAAGAGGTCAAATCATGATGGACCATTGACAATCACTATGTTGGCTGACAAATATTCCGAGCAAAGATATTCAGATTTAGTTTATTAAAATCTATTTAATAATCATAACAGAGTCAACTTTGGTTCGCTAAATTATATGAGTTCCAAACTTTTCTTGGCCAAGATATTTCCTAGCAACAGAAGCTACGTCATTCCTGGAGACATCCAACAAACGTCTGCGGTATTCTTGGCGTATCTCATCTGTTTCACCTTGAGTGAAGTAATTCAAACCACGTTTTCCTGGCTCTACCGGCTTGTCGACGTCTTGAAAGACGCCAAGTTTTGATTCATCTACGTCTTTATCTGTGTAGCTGTCAGCATCAGATGCCCACCGAGCTGCATTATCGAAAACTTGTATAGTTCTGGTCGTATTCGGATCGCGATAACTATAGAAGCTGAGTATTCCACTGTTAGATAAGCGGGCGCCAGCTCCATATGCTCCGCCTTTCTCTCTCACCTCTCGGAGCAAATATTTTGATGAGATCAATTTCGACATGATAGCAAGTTTTGGAAAGTCCTCATGCAGTTTTGTTACAGTAACCAACGACTTGGCGACAAAATGAGTCGCAAACGAGAACTTCAAGTCCTCAACCTTGGTCTTTTCATAGCTCTCATCGGTAATTTTGCCGTTCTCGAGAGAGCTAGATTGGTATAACTCCTGGGATTTCTCGATTAACTTCTTAAGTTCATCTCCGACATACCGTTTAGATTTTGGTTCGACATTGATAGCATATTTGATGTCGACTGGATTGAAGGCAATCTTGGCGATCGTTTGTAACTTAGCAGCGATGGATTCGATCGGCTCTTTGCTTGCCATGTCCTTCATTCTAGCAACGAAAGTAAGTCCGGACAATCTTTCGTCGAGGGAACTCAGATTTGAAAGACTTGAGGCTGATCGCTTCATCGCAAATGTATGTCCACTATGCGCGATTCCCTCGGATAAATCAGCTGCTGACGCTTTAATCAGTTGAAAGAGGTAGTCTTTGTTGGTCTGGAAGTGAATTTTTTCAAAGACGTTCGTCCAAAGATCAAACATGCTTGCCACATTTCTTTCGAGACAATGTGATCCAATGAACACCTCGTTCCTGTACTTGTCGAACTCTTCGAGACTAGGGTTAATGAGAAGTGCGACACCGAGACCACCGGTAGTGAGCTGTTCTCTCTGGGACAATTCATGGCGGTTGTAAGCTCCGGCTCCCAATCTGGTGGCAACGTCGCAGAACAGTGGTAGGTAATCAACTAGATTAGCTTCCTTAACTTTTTCACCTGCATCTATAAGGGCTTTGAAATAGACGACTTCGTTTGTAGGTTGCTCACACCATTGTATCTTGGTGCCCCTGAAAGAGTCGAATTCTAAATGTGTCTTATGGGCTAAGTCCCTAGAAACATCTCTCGATGGATCCAGACATGGAAGTACCGAGATATCCTCCTTTGCGTCCTGGATCTTCATTAGCTCCATACCTTCATACAAAATAGTTTGTTTATCTACAGCGTTGAGCTTCGATATCATGTTTTCTAAGAGATCATTCTCGCGTTCCTTTCTTCTCGCCTCATAATCAGCGTCAGGGCTCATAGTTAGGAATAATCTATGATTGTTCTTCATGAAGTGTTTGCTGATTATTTCACCCAAATAACGTTCGTTGTTGGCGAGGTTATTCCTGAATTTCTTCACATGTTCGTTGACTTTCATTAGGTTTATCACATCTCCCTCTTGGTTCCACACGGATTCTATGTTGAACATGAGATGGAGGCCGAAATTTCCGCTGATGTGCTTGAGACCTAATTCTATATTGTGTAAGACAGCATCTATCCTCTCGGTAGGGAAACCGTCGGTAATAACTTCTTGAAAAGTCTTTTCAATGATTTCATGCACTTTGGTGACATCCTGGATTTTGATATTTTGCAAACCAATAGAGAAGTAGGGTTGTTTAGTATGACTACAGAGTCCAGTAGATGGACTATAATCAGAGCCTAATCCAGACTCTATTAGATTCTTATGAAAAGGAGCGTTAGGGCCGTCGATAAGTAAACTCGACAGGATTTGTAAAGGGAACATTTCGTCGAAGTTTGTGTTGGTTGTCGGCAGCATGAACGATATAGAGGTGGTAGTTTGTTTGTCAGGGTTAGCACTCAGAGGGTCGAGAGGGCAGGTAATATTGACTGATCTAGGTTCATTCCATGCCTCCTGCTCCTGAACGAGGCTCTGTTCACGAGCTTGAGTATGTTGGCTAAATTTTGATAACACAATTTCGTTGATAAGTTTGAGATGTTGATCAAAAGGTATGTCCCCATAGGTGAAGAATTTCGCGTTGCTGGGGTGATAATGAAGTGAATGAAACTTCTTCAACTCATCATAGCTTAGCTTAGGTATTTCCTCAGGATCACCGCCGCTTTCAAATCTATAAGTGGTATCAGGAAACAATCTGTTCAGTATCTGACGTCCATAGATAGCCGACGATGATGAAAAAAGACCTTTCATCTCGTTATATACAACCCCTCGAATCAATATGGGTGTCTCTTTCTTGTCTGGCCTTTCGTGTTCAAGACGCCAGCCTTCCTGACGAAACTCTAGAGGCCTCAAACGAGGAAAGAAGACAGCATCAGCATAAACGCTGAGAAGGTTCTCAAAATCTTTCCTGTTCTGCGTTGAAAAAGGATAAATTGTGAAATCAGGGCCAGTCATAGCATTCATAAAGGTTGCCAGGGATCTTGTGGTCATTTTGAAGAATGGCTCTCGAACGGGATACTTCTTGGATCCAGTCAGCGTCAAGTGTTCTAAAATATGAGCGACCCCTGTAGAGTTCTTCGGAGTAGTTCTTAGTGAAATTGCAAATACATTGTTGCTATCATCATCTTTGTGTATATGCAAATGTTCGGCACCAGTGCTCTCGTGCCTCAAGTAGTATGGTCTAATATTGAGCTCGCTAATGTAGTCAACTTGCTCTAGTTTATAACCGTGTATGATATCACCAACTTTATACTCATTTGTTTCCGACTGTGATAGCCATCTTGTTGAGCTTCCATAGGCATTATAGGGACGACAAAATTTCAGCAGCCGTCGACTACGAAGCGAGGCAATATTCAATAGTGAACTCATCCTTCGACAGTCAACCGTTTTTATGTTTACGACTTGCAATACGAATTGGGCAGATATACCCCCAGAAATTAATACGTACTCGGCCCCAAAACTATATGACTGGGGTTATAATAAGCGAGCGTTAGAGGCTGAATATCGATGCCTCAAACTTTGAGGCTCAAAGCGAGCGCACACACGTGACATCTCACGATCGATCTCTCGCCGAATTTGTTTACCTTTATTCGTTTTTGTCGTGAATACATGCCATTTCTTGGAAAGCAGTATCATATCGAGAGGCCCACATCCGAGTTCGCGCAAGCTCGACAACCAGAACCTCGTAAAAAACCTTCAATTTTGCCCAATCGAGTAGCCTCAATGTAAACATAAAATGGTATAGTAATGATTAGTGATCAGCATCAGGTTGTTCGAAGTTAGTTTCGGCAGCAACATGAAGGTCGATCAGTTCATTATATGTCTTAAATCGTTGAGCCTTGATGAGGCCGATGAAATACAAGATTTTAGACATGTGGACACTGTTGCTGATATAAATGACTTAGAGTTCCTCTTGGAATATGAGCGGCTCAAGTCAAAAGAGACAAGGCCCCACAAGGCTCAGATTAAAGATTCTCACAAGCAAACCAGAGACAAACATCAAGCCATCGTTCCTCTGAAGAAGGTGTCAAGCGAAAAGAAATTCAATCGTAGGCTACAACAGTCGATAACCAGAACAAGTACACCTCTACTAAATCGTCAAAAGGTACACTCCAAATCAGTGCAATTCCTGAACGGAGGTCCAGAGTGGCACTCTCATTTACCGAATAATATCAAACAGAAACACAAACCTCCGATAAGAAAGCTGAAAGATATAAAACCAAAAAATGATGACCTCCTCGATCTGGTGCCACCCGATATTGATGTTCTCAACATAGATATGGACAACTTACTGTTAGCAACGCCAGAGAACGATGAACTAGATTACGACACCGTTTCTTGCGCTAGTAGCGATGGCAGTTATTTCACTTGCACCGATGATATTGACTACGAAAACATGGCCAAAAGCCAACCTAGTGACCTAGGTCGTCCGGGAATAAGAATAGATGAGGGTTTATTAGGACCTCCATCCAGTGATACCATAATGAGCCTGCCAAAGACGAACATTTTCTCCTGTGACAAAGCAAAATGCGGATTTACTACCAGTAACCCAATAAATATCCGACTACATAGTTGCCGTCGGTTCTAAATTGTACCCATTGTCATCAACAAGAGTAAAAGTCAATCATTAAAATGATCAGATGCTGTGATTTCTCATGAGCTCGCACTAAACACCCTACCTACTAATTTACGGTCTAATTAGATGTCTAGATCCTTCGAGGATGAGCTTAAGTTTTTGTTGCAACAGGCGGTTGAATGCGGCGGTCAGCTGGAGACGAATGGAACTTATGGTTTTAAAAGACCAGCCTTTCAGTGATGAGGATCAATTGGTACAAAGCTCCCCCAAACTTTCTCAGTCTTGCCTGCCCAAGCTTACTTAATTGTCGTCTCTCCTCAGTAACGTTAATTGGCGATCGAAGCTTCTTAAGTAGAACGGTTATTCACAACTATCGCCTGTTCGAGTGGTTTGTTCATCAGAGCGAGTGCCGGAGGGATACTCTCCGTTCAACGGTAACGCTAAAATCCGAGCAGATGAACTACCATCGCTTGCGAAAAGCCTTTGGTGACAATTATGTCGAAAATGCATTAGCAAATCTTCGACGAGCCTCTCGCCGACTTTGCATGGCTGCTACTGAAATTTTAGAGTGAACAATGAAATGAAGAGCTCTCTCTTTCCCTTTGCTCCTATCCGCTCCGAGGGCGGAGCTTAGACTTGACATAATCTCACAGTTGAGACTGATTCAACGAGCTTGGTTCTCCAGTTGGAGTATTTAAGCAAGGGTAGTATGACTTTCTCAAGCTACTCCTAAGTTTGCCGGCTGCAGTGACGAATAACAGTTTGAGGTAGCTCAAGTGGACGAATGTGAGATCTAAATACAAGACTCTTTGCCCATAACATGTCTCACTTCGAACCGAAACCTGTAGCACAAGAACTGAATGAAGAGAAGCTCACTAAAGAAGTGGATAGTTCGGGAGAGTCCAAAAATCACATGCCCATTGAGCCTTTCAGGAGCCACGTACGAAAAATTAGCAAGAGCATGAATAAACAAGAGCTATCCACAATACTCTTTGGAGTTATACTCATCGTAGTATGCTGTGCAACTCAGCAAGCCTTAGCTGGCGGTAAGGGTAAAGGTGGAGGCGAGGGAAACATAATCATATCGACGGGAGGAGGACAAAGCACCAAAATTAAAATCATGAAGGTGCCCGTCCCATATCCGGTCATCAAGCATGTGCCCTATCCAGTTCCGGTGCCAATAATCCAGAAGAAATACATTCCCGTTGAGAAGTACATCCCGGTTTACAAGCATCATGAAGGCCACCATGAGGGCCATGGCGGGTATGAGAGCCAACAGCATGAGCAGTATGGACCAAGCGCAAGCCAGGAGGCCTCGAGCTCGAACAATGCAAACAACTACGAGAGTCCCAGTAGCTCACAACAGCCACTCCAAGCGGGCTCATATAATACTCTCCATCAAATGTACGGCGCCTCAGGTATGCCAACTGACGGATACTCGGCACAAGCACATTCTTTCGGTCCTCAAGCTTCAGCTTCGAATGAGTATGATTCGAATAACGTCTATTCAGGTTCCTCTGGCTACACAGTCGGCTATGGCGGCTCGCCTGATTATGGGCAAATGTATGGAGGCTATGGTGGCGCTAGCCAAGGCGGTTTTGGCGGCCAAGCTGGCTATGGGCAGTTGACTTCCGGCCAGGGCGGTTATGGTGGCTATGGTGGCGCGCAATCGGGTTTCTACGGTGATATGGGTTTGCAGTATCAGCAACAGATGGCCGCTGCAAGTCAACAAATGAATTTGCAAAATCCACTTGCTATGTATTCGGGTGATGCTAGCGGCTCAGGACGCGAGGCAGAATCTCTCTACAGTCAATTTACCGGTCTCGCACCTTCTGTGACCGCGACCTCGCCGACCGGCTCACAACTATCTGCCTCGTCGTCGCCCGGATCATCATCGCCAGTCGCTCGCCACGTTTCTAACGGTGGCGCTCACCACTCGTATCTGCCTCATTCCCATCATCAACCAACTCCAACCTCAGCCTCGGCCTCCTCCTCGTCTCTAGTTCCAAGCTCGTCTGGAAACAGTTCGCGCCAAAATCGTGGTTATGGTTCAACTAGCACAGCCGCAGCTGCTACCGCCGCTTCTGCGAGCACTTACAGCGGACAGAAGAGCGACTGGGCCTCAGCGAGTATGAGCAAACAGTCTTCGAAAAGCCCACCAACGAGCTCCATTTCATCATCGCCAGGCTCGTCGGCTGGTCGCTTCTCCAGCCAGAAGGGTTCGTTTTCTGGTAGCTCGAGCAAGCAGTCATCTTCATCAACATCACCTTCCTCAACCGAAATGATGGCCGTCTCGTCAACTCCAGCTGCTTATCATCAGTTTTTGCCGAATACTTCTGCTGCGAGCCAACAACAACAGGAACTGCAGTTGAGCTCAAGTAATAATCGTCAGAACAGTCATTTGTCAATTGTGCCACCTACAACAGTATCACTAACTTCGCCTGCTCAACAACAACAAACTAGCAGCAGCCAACTACACCAACAACAATCTCAACAATTGCACACTGGCTCACTGTTGGCGTCCGCAAATCCAGTTGGAAACCAGATTATGCAACAGCTCAGAAAATTTACCAATCACCTGACTAACAGTACACAAGCACCACAGGCCACTCCTACCGCTGGAGGTAAATTGTTGGGTTGAGCTAACGCTAAAAAAGAAGGAGCCGAGTCGATCGAAGCCTAGGTAGCCGCCGCTTCATTAAGTTTACTCTTCAAGTGGATCCGTGAGCCTCCAACGTTGCTGCAGCGGCCTTACTAGGTTGGGCGAAAAGTTTCACGAAGTTGGTGCAATTATGTCGCTTATGCACAATAAACTACTATTTGCTTGTGTTTCATCACATTTTTGTTGGAACAATTCACTCTCTCTACTTGTTACAAACTGAGAGTTTCTCAATCGGCTACTTCGTCTACTGTATGTACCTGAGCGATGTCAACAAGAGACGGCCAAATATAGTTGCAGTTAAATTGGAACTTTTTGGTCTGTTATCCTTCTTTTACCAATAATCACGGCTAGTATGAGTTCTCAGATGACTAAAGAACCTCAATTCAGGATATAGGAAATATAGGCAATATGATACAGTCTTGCCAACAGGACTCGTGTGGAAACAACAGAAATCCTATGAATCATCCGGTCAGCTGAGCTTGCGTTCACAGGTCATCAACGAGGCGAGTTTAGAGAAGCCTCTCATTTGTGGACGGGGGGCTTTGCCAAATGACGGAAGGACTTGTGGGTCGTTGTTGGTGAATTGTACCGACAAATAGAGGCAAGGCGAGCCGTCGCTAAGATTCGATACACGCCTCTGCCTATGTGCATCCCTAGCACCTTATCCTGATAATAGCTTTTTGGATCTTAGCCACTCTGCGAGCCAGTCCCATGGGTACAACGATTGAGCTGCATCCTTCATGATCAGATACGAGGCACACTATCGTCCATTGCCCGGGATCAATATGAGAATGTCAAATGCCCTTCCAACAAAGCAAGAGCGTTAATCAAAACAAGCGTTTAGAGGAAGTCGAATGCGAGGTGATGTTCGAGCTATCCGACTGGAACGAAAGCATGATAGCAGGAGTAAATCATTAAGGTGATTGATTTTATTGATATTTGTTTCAAAGATTTTATGTCGACCTTATTTGCTGTGACCAAATATTGAAGTAGAAGTAGTCCCTTGCTAAACTAGATATTAAGTTACCCTCTATTGCACGTGTGGATGATCTAGATTTCGATATGACAGCCACAGTAAAAAAATTTGATATTGCCTACAATATTCAGATGGCGTTGTTCAATTGTCGTAAAAATATATTCCGTTACGAAGACATAAAATAGATCCAATTTAAGGAGATGCTTCGGGATGAAATTCAAGCGATTTTGTCGCAATCGCTTCAGTGTCTGGCAGTGAATCCCAATTTCTTAAAATTTGGTGACTTGAGCTTGGTAGGATCGACGAAAGTCTTGTAGACAGGTTTTACCTTGATATGGTGCCTTGAACTTGTGCTTTCTTGGCCAGTTTGATTGCTACTGGTTGCCACTCCGCTGGAACCGCCAGAGCATATTTGATTGGTGGATATTGGATATTGAGAGGGATTTGGTCTGATTAAGCCGTTACTGCTGGCTGCCCTTTGTGAGACCGGATTTGGAAGAGCTGAGACGTTGTTGGTTTTGGTGTTATCGGCAGGTGTATTATTCGATGCTGAGGCCTCCTCTTGACTGTTCATTCTGCGGACGATTGTTATACCGCGCTCTGTTACAAAGCTGAACGCCAGCTGGGGCACCACTGAGGAGCTCTTATTAACTTGATTGTTTTTGGCGGCATCGGACTTGAGATCGAGTTTCGGCGGCGAGCCAAAGTCCACATTATTTCTGTTGCAAGAGGTGGAGGTTGTAGAGCTGCCACTCATCGCTACGACTTGATTGTTTACCTGTCGAGCTCCAGAAAAACTGGCCAAGGATACCATTGAATTGTGGGATGGGCCTGCCATACCTGTAGCAATGGAGTAACCTTGACCCATGTAGGGCACAAGCTGTCTAACGCTCTTATTGTTGTTGGTGAATTCCTGGTGATGTAACTCGGCATCAGACTTGACTCTGCTATAAGTATTAATGGTCTTATCAATTACGTTTTGGGGTCGGTTCAATGAGCTGAGATTTATGTTGATTTTTGGTATAGATTCAGAGGATTCAGTAGCAGGTCGGCGCAAGATTCTCTTGTCTCTTGGATTGTCTTGTGTCAACCTGGATAGCTCGTCAACCGCGTCCGCCACTGTTGACTTGGGAGTCGTATGCACGACTCCATGGCATCCACCTAGAGCAACAAGCTCTCTGCTCATAACCCCGTTCGTGGTGGAGGGTTCTAGATTCCCGGATTCGAAACCGGTCGCTCGTCCAGAGCTATTAGATCGCAATGTGTGAGCCTGTGACGATTGGGTTGTAGGAGAGGCAGCTTTGTTGATGTTTGATGAGGAGGTGTCAGTCCTAAAACGTGTTTGCCGACCACTTAGATTACTCTGGCTGCTATTGCTAGCTAGTTCATCGTAAAATCTTGGTTTAGGATCGATACAAACTCTCTTAACTGTTTGAGTTGACGTCCCGACAGTTTGGGGTGCTTTAGTCTTACGAGGTTGCTCTTCAGGTTGGTGCACATCGAGACCGTCACTTTTGTTTAAATCCCGTTCGATTATGTAATATAATCGCATATGTTCAATCCCTCTCCAATCATAAATGTACGCTATGTCAATCAAAGAGTATTCGTCCTTCAAGGACTCGTTGAGATACAACAGATGTATTGTATCGTATCTACAAATGTTGAATTTAGCTGCGATAAACTTTTTCAATTGCAAAGTTGTCAGTTTGGCAGGGCATCTTAAATAAGTTTTGAATTTTTGACTATCAACAGTAGTGAATGCCGAGCCTATGGGAGGTTGCTGCTGTTGATGTAGATTACCCGTGAAACAAGTGACTATTGATTGTCTCTTGTTGTCATAAAAGATTGTGAAGCTGTCGTTCCTTGTCTGAGGTTCAATTGATAAATCTATATTATCAGTCAATTTGTAGAATGGTTTTGGATGCGGAACAACGCCGTGTTGTTCGCCTGTCAAGTTTGGACTTCTCCCAGTGAAAGAGCTAACAGAGCCATCCTCGTCTTCTTCAGATGACAAACCGTACAAATTTCTATAGAACTCTCTCCTCCTTTTCATTTCATTGTCGTACAAACCGGGTATCAGCTTGTAAACTATGTCTTGTAAAACTTTATCTGAACGTATCGCGCTAAGAGGGTTAGTCTTGTGGATTAATGTTCCACATTTCGGGCAGTTATTGTGATTACGTAGATGTACGACAATACAGGATTTACAAAATGAGTCCATACATTCGTCGATGGTTGTTGCATCGATTAGATAGCCCATGCATAGGCCGCAACTCAACTGTTCTAACATTGCACGTCTTTGTCTGACCAACATGGCTGTCTTAGATGTTGGTCTAGTTAGCTGCACAGACATATCTAAATGGTGTGTCGAGGGAAAGCCTCGACCGATATATTCACCCTCCACTTGATACCTTGTTAAAGATCCGTTGCATGGGCCATGGCTTACATGATTAGTGTTTGCTTGCTCCTGATGGTTGAAGTCATAAACAGACATCTTCCCATTGATTCAATCGGCAAATTTTCAACAATAGCTTTTAAAAACTTTTCTTGATTGTTGTAGCTATTCTTGGCTAGGAATTGTATACGGAGAATTAGCTTACGTCATTGCACGGATATAATATTATTGCACCTGCATCAATCGATTTCGGCTTTGTGAGCCAGTTCGACCCCAACTTTTTGAGTTTTCCTCATTTGCATCCATATGATGGTTTTGAATTAGAATTCGTTCGTGACTCTGAATTCAGCGGACATTTTGGAACTCAGATTAGAGAGTCATTGCAGATAGCTTGCCAGAAGCTGAAATAATTTAGTCTGGGGGCTTCCTCTCACTTTGCCAAGCGCGATACAGCGGCACAACATAGGCTAGCGCTGTGCTCGCATAGTGTTTATCAACACCACACGCTCTCTTCTACTGAAATCTTCGGCAGGACTCAGGCGCAATATTTGAAGCGGCCGACGGATCGAAACTTTCATCAAACTTGGCAAGAACTCTATTTCGAGAGACCAAGAATGGACGCATGCATCTTTTCAGAATGTCCCAATCAATTTGATATCGATTAGGTAAGCGGAAACACAAAATGTCATCTCATATGGATCCTACTGTAGTATTTACTCGCAACAAGAATGATTAATGGACTATTTAGCACCCGTGATAGATATAAGCTTTCTGAGTCACTAGGATAGTGGCATCACTGCAAGTTCGAGGAGAATGTCATCAAGAACATACGATGAAGAGATGACCTATCTGAAGAAGATAGGGCACAACACCTGGAAAATAGAAAAAGGATTTGTGCCCAATATGAGAGTTGAAGGTCGATTTTATGTAAACGACAAACTAGAATCTCTAATGTTTGATGAACTCCGCCACTCGGATGTTAAAGGAGGCGGCTTTCTGCCAGCTGTCAAACAGATTGCAAATGTTGCTTGCCTACCCGGCATCGTTGGGTACTCAATCGGGTTACCTGATGTGCATTCAGGTTATGGATTTGCGATTGGCAACATCGCTGCCATGGACATGAGCGACCCTGAGGCTGTTGTTTCTCCCGGTGGTGTAGGATTCGATATCAATTGTGGCGTCAGATTGATACGGACGAACTTGCTCGAGAAAGATGTTGCCCCTCATAAAGAGCAGATCTGCCAATGCTTATTCGATCATATTCCAGTCGGCGTAGGATCGAAAGGAATAATACCAATGAACGCACGTGATCTTGATGAGGCGATCGAAATGGGAATAGACTGGTCTTTGCGGGAAGGTTATGCCTGGGCAGAGGATAAAGAACATTGCGAGGAATACGGGAGGATGCTCCATGCTGACCCAACCAAGGTCTCTCTTAAAGCCAAGAAGCGAGGTTTACCGCAGCTGGGCACCTTAGGTTCTGGCAACCATTATGCTGAGATACAAGTCGTCGACGAAATATTCGATGAGAAGAAGGCTGCGAAGATGGGCATCGAAAATATCGGTCAGGTCTGCATCATGATTCACAGTGGTAGCAGAGGATTTGGACATCAAGTAGCCACAGATGCATTGCTGGAGATGGAGAGAGCTATGAAACGTGATAACATAATCGTTAACGACCGCCAATTGGCTTGCGCGCGTATCAGCTCAAAAGAGGGCCAAGATTATCTCAAGGCCATGGCATGCGCCTCGAATTTTGCATGGGTTAATCGCTCATCGATGACATTCTTGACACGTCAAGCGTTCGCTAAGATTTTCAATGCTAGCCCTGATGATTTAGATATGCAGGTTATTTACGATGTATCTCATAACATTGCCAAAATAGAACAGCATCTCGTGGACGGGCAGACTAAAAAGTTGTTGGTCCATAGAAAAGGCGCTACTCGAGCTTTTCCACCCGATCATCCCTCCATACCTGTTGATTATCAGCTGACTGGACAGCCTATACTGATTGGTGGTACGATGGGTACTCACAGTTACGTACTTACTGGCACCAGTACAGGCATGCAACAGACCTTCGGGACCACATGTCATGGTAGTGGGCGCGCGATATCACGCGCCAAGGCTCGCAGAGTTTTAAACTACCAAGATGTGCTTGAAGAAATGTCCAAGAGGGGAATCTCTGTGCGTGTCGCCTCACCAAAATTGATAATGGAAGAGGCGCCTGAATCGTACAAAAATGTAACTGATGTGGTTAATACCTGCCACGAGGTTGGAATAAGTGCCAAGTGCGTGAAATTGCGACCTATTGGCGTAATAAAAGGCTGATATTGAGCATCAGGTGTAACTTTGAAGACCAACGCGATCGCTCTCAACATAAATCATCACTCACTGAGATGAGTGCACTCTTGAATCGGCGCAAACTCGCCCCAATGATCTCGATTTATAGCGTAGCTTTGTAGCCAGAAACTCGAGAGCGCGAACACCTATGTAGCTAGTTAGTCGGAAGTGCACGAATCTGTCTCGATGCATGAGCATCGAGGGGTCGAAAGACTTGATAGACTACGCAGAGGCAAAGATTGAGCGCAGGGGGAGGCTAAGGGCGCCACAAAGAGCCGACAAGGCTCGGTACTCGATAAGTTTTATTCTTTCTTCAGTTCTTGTTGGAGCCTCTTGATACAGGGGGAAAGCTTGGAAAAACTCCACGGCAAGCTACGTTATGAAGTCTACGCGAAGAAGGTGACTGGCAAGGACCGATAGAACTTGTAGCCTCCTGCATTGTCCCCTGTTCTGAGACTCTGGATGTATCTGTAGACGCATTTGGGTGGCAATACTGGTTCTGGTCATACAGGCAAACTCCTCCTATGGTTATATCCGACCTACATTGAGGCTGATGTACACCAGTCGGTGAAGTCTTTAAAGCGACTATGGCTTTTTGTGGGCCTATCATCGATGCATCAGGAGATTCTCGAATACATGTACCACCACAAGTCCTTACAACAATACTATTATCGCCACCGTTTTCCTCTTGAAAGTTGTCAAGAGTTACGATATCGCTCGGCATCGAGGCTAGATATTCATCCTGCTCGGTTACGCTACCATCGGGTGAATTTATATCGCTATGAGGCGAGGTAAGATTGCTTGACGAATCGATGGGTGATATCGAGCTGCATGGCAAATCAAAATTGTCCTGCTCGTTGAAATTTCTCGTCGTCACAGTATTTGAGCTTATACCTAATTGTTTGTTGTAGCCGTACGAGGGATTCGGCCTGAACTGAGGTTGGTCATTGGTTGGACTGTTTGAGCGACCAACAAAATACTTGTTAGGCGCTCTCAGTCTCATCAAGTGCTGAATACTGCCATGGCTATGACTCCTCATAATGTTATTACTCAAGTCTGCTGTGATAGGGTTCTGATTTGTTAGACCTATTTCGCTATTGGACAGCTGACCGCTCACTCTTGGCTCATATAGGGCTGCGTTGTTCTGCTTAGACCATATTTCCGTCGGGGTGTGGTCGTATAGGATCTCAGTCTGACTGGCTGAATATTGATTAAACTGAACGGCATTGCTGCCGGCCATCTGTAGAGAAGTAGAGATTTGTGGCCAATTAGAAGACTTTTGACACTTATTCAGAAAAGAAGTCGATTGTTGTTGGCGGAAGCTTGCGTTTTCTACTTGAACAACCTTCCGCTCATCTCCAATGATGTTTTTTCGATCAATTTTGTTGAACTCCAGACTAGATAATTCTGGTAATGAACTATCGTGAAGCGGAGTCCTCTTGGCTTGATCATCAGAGCCCGAAGACCTCATTTGAGCATTATCATCATCTACTGTGCATATCTTAATTCCAGGTAACTGGCTCCTGAAATTGACATCGGCAACATTTGCACCCGTGGATTGTTCAAACTGTGCTACGTTTGTGAACATCGAATCACAGGGGCCAGGTTGGAATCCAGCATAGTGATGTATCCTGATATGTTCGGGGGGATTGGTGGACATGCTAGTGCCATCTATATAGCCGGATTTATCAAGTCCACTATCTAGGCATACACCTGAAGCTATATCTGCGTAAGGACGGCTCGGTCCCATATTCTCTTGTTGCTCGTCAATATTGATGCCCTGGTCTATCATACTGCTGTCGGCATTCACATTCTCAGACTGTGAACTAACTGGGTAGGGGAGGACATGACTTGGCGTATACTGCATGTGAAGAGCTGGATCTGAGCAAGACTTTTGCCATGATTTATCATACGCTGGTCTCAGGTATATTTCGTTGCTCGCTGTCCAGTTATCTTGACAGTAGTATTTCGGTTGTTGCGACTGACTATTGATGCAAACGAATTTTTGGTCTGCAGAACCAAAACTCGTAACTCGAGCTCGACTGGAGGGGACGCTCTCCTGGCTGTTGAAGAGATTTCCGGGAACGCTAGTTTTAGATTGTACATTACATGGAATATTGCTGAGACCATTGGAATCAACCACGCCATTATATATGTTGATACAAGGAGACTGGTTTAGGGGTAACGAATTTGTTGGAATGGTTGACGGTGGTAGAATACTGAATTCGCAATTAGCGCCAGCGCTCGCTGACCTAGTAGATTTGTCACCAACATTCGGAGGAATAATCGCGCCATTTTCGGCCAAATCTATCTCCTGTTCATACTGTCCGACGTACTTGATTATATTTTGGAAGACCTCCTCCAATTCGTCTCGATCTGTTGAGGTCCGCGCATTGCTTGTGACAGAGGGTCGAGAGTTGTTTTTTGGCGCTGAGGTTTGGGCAGAGCTTGCAGTCTGACTTTTGGTTGCTTGAACCTCCTTAATGATCTCCTCAAACTCAGCATTACCCTCGGCCTCTTTCTTATTAAGAAGGGCAATTTTTTCGCTGAATTTCCTTGGACTTGTCTTGAGATGATTTGTCGCCATATTTATGTGATATTATCTACAAGAGCTTGTACTTTTATCTTCAGTTCACAGATTGACTCTTGGGGAGTGCGGATTTCTAGCCCAAGAGAATTGGCGAGGCAGAATGGCCTACGATTGAATATATGACTCTAGTGCTCTGGCAGAAACGTATGTGAAATCTAACCTAATCCCAGATAAATTCATACATTCGTATCCCTTTAATCCTATTGCGCTTGTCGATCGGCAACGTCTCTCGGGCAACACTTGTAGTATCCGTCACATCTTGCTCAATTATCTTAGTTCTCACTGTGGGACTTTCGAGTATATACTACTCTGTTTTAATTCATCACGTAGTGCCTATATTGAACAGGTAATACAGAAATTGTATAACAACAACAACGACGTGTATGATTGCAGACCTCTTGTAGCTCCAACCTTATCTTGCTTACATCTTGCATTCTAGTCTCGGGTCAGAATAATTGGATCAATCTTAAAGCTAGTTCTTTCAACGTAGAGACGGCGCATGAAAAGATGTCTCAATTGCGCCTCCTGGACGTGATCCATGTCACCACTGATGAGCCATATTGACCTGACAGGTTAATTCAAGTTTATGGGCGAAAGGGGCAGCTGGCTGGTTTTACGCTTGTGCTTGAAGCCGAGAGCAATGGGGTCTGGAAGCGCGCGAAGTTGGCGAACAACATCTAGGCTGGTGCAATATTGTTTAGCTAGGCTAGATTGTGCATAAGAGTTAAACGATGCTCTATCAACGCATAGAATGATGTAGGGGCCGAAGAAATGAGCTGAGAGCGGTAAGCAAACGAATTGGCCGAGTTTGTGGTGCACAGGGCTGGGCCTCTATCAGAGAGGCTCCATCTAGACCGTAGACGGGCGCGCATCCGTTCAGCTGCCTGCTGCGCAGCCCGTGTTTGCGACGCTTGCATGAGCTAACGTAGAGGCCTATGGTTCCAACGACCGACAAACTGACGAACGAACTCACTGCATTCGCTTGATCTACTCAACCCACACACCTGGTCGCTGTAAATTAACCATCAGACGGCGAAAAAACGCTCCCATCCGCTCCTGGCCTACCTTAGAGCTTAAACTCGATAACTTTTACTCACTTACGACTTGATGTGAGCGCGGAAAAATAACATCGCACTCGCCAGTGGTTAATTTTGCAACCAAAACTAGGTCGTCTTCAGTCTCGAGAGTAACAATAGACCAAAAGCCTCCTTAAACCAATGGGCCCGACTGGTCCACTTTGACTCCCAACTCACAGCTGGATGGAGCTTAGTTTGCTGCACTTGCGACCCTGACGCCAACTGCCGGACTCCACTGAGATCCAATTTGTCTGAGTATTCTGTGAGCCAGCAGGGGGCCTATCCTGCCCGATTGAAACGTATTCACCACGCAAATCCAATGATCTAGATTTATGCTGTAGCTTTTTAGCTATAAACTCGAGAGCGCGAACACCTATGTAGCTAGTTAGTCGGAAGTGCACGAATCTGTCTCGATGCATGAGCATCGAGGGGTCGAAAGACTTGATAGACTACGCAGAGGCAAAGATTGAGCGCAGGGGGAGGCTAAGGGCGCCACAAAGAGCCGACAAGGCTCGGTACTCGATAAGTTTTATTCTTTCTTCAGTTCTTGTTGGAGCTTCTTGGTGCGGGGGGAATAACTTAAGATATGCAATGTTTGCCTGCTCTAGCGCTTGTCAGTATAATAAATACCTACTCACTTATGCCTCTTTGGCCTATCGAGGGTAGAGAGCTTTGGTGTATGTTTAAGCGGTGAATCAACCTCATTCTATGAAATCTGAGATACTCTGTCGGAGTGTTCCTGAGGCGAATGTTGCTGGTCGGATATAGAGGGTGCCACTGAGCCTGAGCAAACTTGACAAACCCATAGATCAACATCAACATGGCTCTTCTCTGACTTGATAACAAACATATGCTGTACAATCGTGCGCAAATCGAATCGTTCCTCTGGCAGTTTCTTCAGGCAACGATCAACAAAATCCTTGAATTCTACGCTGAATATTGGATATCCTGGTATAGTTGGTGGAGGTTCATTTACTATGCATTCCATTAGGGCAAACACGGGCATTTTGCTAGCTTCCGGAGAGGGTTCGCCTTCGTACATTCGCATTGGATCGTGTTGTGGAATTGGATACATGCCTAAGGCTAATTCAACTAGTGTCAGGCCGAGGCTCCAAATATCGGACTGAACGGTATAAGGATGACCTGTTAGCCGTTCAGGGGACATGTACTGTCTCGTTCCTACGAACGATTGAGCGATGGAATCAATAAGGTGACCGCTGACTCCAAAATCGCATATCTTTATCTGTCCGTGAGAGTTCACTAAAATGTTTGACGGTTTGATATCTCTATGCATAATGTTTAGCCTATCCCGCAAATAGGTTAATCCTTTTATTACAGATATGGTTATTTTTCCTAATATATCTTCACGGATACGTGTTGTCTTTCTCAATATAGAATCTAGTGATCTGCCATCCATATATTCCATGAATAAATTGATCTCTCCATTCCTATGACAGGCACCGAAATAACCGACGATATATGGGGAGTTGCAGTCTTTCAATACCTCAAGTTCTTGCATTATGCGATTTCTTTCTGCAGCATTGACCTCCAACCTGATGACTTTCCTGGCTAAAACTTGATTACTGGGTATGTGCTTTACTTTGGTTACAAATCCCCCATTACCACTACCCAACTCTCCCATTGTTTGTAGATCATCCGGGTTTAGGTTCCCTACTATTTGGCGCCTGCTGAAGAAATCCTCTAGCCTTTCATTCGACATGTCCTCATGGTCATGTCGTATACGATCTATTTGAAGGGGCGCCGGCCGTGGCACGTCCGCACGTGGCATGATGTTATCTTGTTCAAGAGATGTCAAATAAGTTACATCTAATTATTTAATTCGAACATAAAGACAGGCGTCTCAAATCAACCCTGACTGATCTTTTAGCTGTTTGTCGACAGAAATCGCCGTGAACAAACCAAGGAAGTGTGATGAGGAAAGCTCGTTATTTGGCAGCATTTTGTTCCATGTCTGTACAGATGTTGGTTTGTCAGCAGTCACGCTCAGGACAGAATGGGCTTTCAAACTGCTCAGTGTGCATTGGAATTTTCTTACAGGCTGCCGATTCAAGATATCTCTCCTCTTACCCGAGCCAGCTCAGACAGCTCTCTTCATTCTGTGAAATTGTTGTCAATACTCACAACCTCTCCAAATAACTCATTGGAATGTGTGATCAAATACATATTCATTCTCCACCAAAAATATTAGGTGCCGTATTGGTATCGACTGTTGTTGGATATTTCAGTTGGCGAGCGATAGAAAATTACCTACCAAAAAGTTGCGGGGATCTGATAAAGATGTTTCGTTGGTTCCAATCTTCGCCACCAAAATTATTGCAAGATCCCGAGGAAAAGTATGAAGTTAGACTCATCGAACGCGAGGAGATCTCTCACGATACCAGGAGGTTCAGGTTCGAGCTACCAAGTAAAGATCATGTTCTTGGCTTACCAATCGGACAACACGTTTATTTGAGTGCAACCATAAACGACCAATTGGTCATCAGACCTTACACACCTGTCTCAAGCGACGATGACAAAGGCTACTTTGAGCTCGTTATCAAGGTTTACTTCAAGAACACGCACCCAAGATTTCCTGATGGCGGTAAGATGACCCAGCACTTAGAGGCTCTAAAGGTTGGCGATACAATAAAAGTTCGTGGGCCAAGCGGTTTACTCGAGTATCACGGGAAGGGAATCTTTGCTATCAAGCCAGATAAAAAAAGTGCAGCTAAAAAGAGGCAAGTTAAGAGAGTATCGATGATTGCCGGTGGAACAGGCATTGCACCAATGTTGCAGGTGATCAGAGATATACTGAAGAAGAGCAAAGTTGACAAAACGAAGATCGCCTTATTGTTCGCAAACCAGACTGAGAAAGACATCTTACTGAGACAAGAGCTCGAGAGTCTTGCTGCTGAACATCCAGATCAACTAAAGATTTGGTACACCTTGGACAGGCCGGAAGAGGGCTGGAAGTACGGAAGTGGTTTCGTAAACAAGGACATGATCAAAGAACATCTCTATAAGCCAGATGAGGAGACACTAATTTTGCTATGCGGACCACCTCCCATGATAGCCTTCGTAAATACCCAACTGGATGAGCTTGGATATTCTAAGGAAAGCAGGTTCAAATACTAGATTTAGAGATTGGAGTAAATGACGAAAAGTCAACCGGGTTTCTTGGCCAGAACCGGACTTTGGCGGCTCAGGCTATGGATTTCAAGGGTGTGATACCGTTTTTGCCTCCTTTTCTGATTGTTGTAATTGTTAGCGCATACTTTCGAGCTAATCGACGATTTAAGTAACTCCGAGTAGTTGGGTTCGGTGCAAAGATCGGTTATCTGGTTTAACATTACTTCATTTTTGTCTTTAATGTTTATTTCTGTAAACGGGTCTGCGTTTACTTTTTGATAGT
>Ga0268249_1000135_pt1 | contig 46902 bp, 25 predicted proteins | sample AgamicAtPe_FD_200257 | JGI IMG/M metagenome (GOLD analysis project Ga0268249, IMG submission 200257) | Agave microbial communities from Guanajuato, Mexico - At.P.e (v2) (version 3) | ecosystem: Host-associated > Plants > Phyllosphere > Phylloplane/Leaf | place: Guanajuato, Mexico | collected... | reverse complement strand
TGTTGCTGCTGTTGCTGCTGCTGCTGCTGCTGTCGTTGCTGCTGCAACTGCATCGTCAAGGAGGGTGGAGCGGTACCATGAGACATAATTTGATATGCAGGTTGCTGGGACCCTTGCTGATTGATACGTGCTTGTTGGGCCTGAGATAAGCTCTGTTGAGAGGATGACTGAGCTTGGAGGGGCGACTGAGACAGTTGAGGTTGCTGAGTTTTTTGTTGAGCAGGCGATTGAGGATGTTGGTTTGAGTTACTGCGCGGCATTTGGCCAATCCTGCTAGCCGTCATACTTGGGGAGTCAGATAATTGCTGCTGTTGCTGATCCATCACTTCCGGCTGTCCAGACTGCATTGCTACATTCGCTGATGCACCAGTATTCTGCTGCGCAACAAATACCATATTTTGATCTTTAAGGGGGTCGAACGCTGTCTTATACGAACTTACCTTCTGTTTCTGGACGGCTGGAACCTCCAGCTGTCTCTTGACGAGGTCAAACTCATCCTTTTTCGGCACGAGCATTACATTTGAACCCTTATGATAGACGGGATTACTCAGTTGTTGTTGACGCTGCATAACTAGCTGCATTTGCTGAGATGTCGGTGGCGCCATGGGTGATGGAACCGAATATGTTTGTGGAGGAGTTGCGACCGGCGAGTGTGGTCTTTTTTGACTTGTTATGGGGGAGGGCATTTGTTTATGAATCATCGGTGATTGTGGGGATAAAATTTGCTGCTGTTGCTGCTGCGGAGGCAAGGGATATGCTTGTACATTCTGCGCGGGCGAGTTAGGACCCTTCTGATTAGATGCTGGCGATGGTATCTGCTTGTTGATGAGAGTTTGAGGTGGCACAACCTGCTGTGTAACCTGTTGGTTCATCGGCGAATGATGAGACTGAAAGTTGGGCGAGGGTTGGGCGGGTGAGTTTGGGCCTTTCTGGCTTGAAGCCGGCGATGGCATCTGTTTGTTTATCAAAGTCTGTGTCGGAATCATCTGTGCCATTGGCGATGGGTGCTGTTGGGAGAGGTAATGGGGTGAGGGTTGAGGTGCGGGAGAGTTGGGTCCCTTTTGTTGGTTGGATGCCGCCGGAGACGGCACTTGTTTGTAGTTGATCATCTGCTGATTAGGCATAACTTGGACCGATTGTTGCTGAGGCTGAAGTGGTGGGTAGCTCTGATTAACTGTGGCTGGCGAGTTGGGCCCAACAATCGACATGGCACCAGACAGACCAACGTTCTGAGTATTGCTAATATTACCAGTGTTTAGTTGGATGCCTTGGTTGCTATTATTGTTGTTATTGATCAAAATTGAGTTATTGCTGTTATTATTTTGATTCGATACTTTGTTGTTCGGTGGCAATGCACTTTGATTTGTAATTAGCGCATACGATTGTGAGCCTAGTGAAGCTTGCTGCTGTGTGATCTGAGGGGAATGATTCAACAAGCTTGGTGGACTGATTGGTCTCTCCTGTAATCGGTAGTCCCTCAACAAGACTAGATGACGCGCATCTCTAGCGTATTGTTTACTCAGTGCTGATTGCAAATCGCCGCCCGCCTTTTCAAACAACTTGAACAAGAAGGACATTTTTCTAGGAGTAATTATAGATAAAGATATGCGCCGCTCGCGCATACTGCTAACCACATAGTCCAAGCTCAACCCAAAATAAGACGGACTCTCGATACATGGCGTTTGGTAAGGTGGTGAATTGCAAATAAGTATACAATGCTTGTTCCTCGCTCTTGGAGCAGCTTTTGTCGTACATGAGGATGTAGTTTCGTTGATCGAATCTAGTACTGAAGTCTTCTGTTCACTGGACAATATTTTGGTATCGCAGTTATCATTATCATTAACATTATCAGGATTATTCTGGTTTTTGTTTGTGTTGTACTGTAACTCTGCTTTCAAGTTGCCCCGCCTCTGGTCGGCCCCCTTAGCTAGAACTCGATTTCCATTCAGTGTCACGGTGTTGTGGTCATTGGTGGGACTGTTTGTCTCATGGATCAGCTGAAAATCGTCGAAGATTTGAAGCGCTGACGCCATGCCCTCAGTTACATGACCTAGGTTTTCAGCGCCACCGCCGACAAATTGCAGGGTCTCAATCCAAAGCAACAATTTTTGAGCACTAGAAGTTGGTCCGATACAAATAGATGCTGGTTCGGGGGCCGAATTAGCTGTATAATAAGCTACTAAGGCAAACAGAGCATCGCTACACCCGACATCACCCGAACAGCTTCTTTCGTCCAGCGAATATCCGCAGAAATATTCCAATGTGGGAATGATATAATTGGTCTTCAAAACATCAATATGGGCACCAAGATTTGCTGTTGCCTCTATAATGAATACCACATCAGCAGATAAGCCTTTGTCTTCGTCATTCTTATCATTGCTATTGTTGTTGTTTGGCTCTCTTTTGATGTCTACCTTGTCAGGGGATTGGTTCGGGGAGTGAGTGACATTTCGCTTTGAGGCATTTCTTTCGCCGACTAACTTCTTGAGATCTTCGAGCTTCTCGCGCACCGTTATAAATCCAAGGTGCAGCTTGCCTCCAAAGTGGTCCGCCAACCTGCTATCGTTGTCGTTAATACCCAAATACGCCGAACATATGTCGCAAACGCGCAAGTTTTGCTGCTGATGACTAGATGCAGGCCGCGACACCTTTCTATACTCTGCCTCGGCCACTGCCCGCTCCTTCTTTATCCGCTCCGACTCGTCCACAAATCTTTGCCTTGCCTCCATGTCACCGTCTGCCTCTGCCTTGTCGACTTGGGCCAATTTCTCGCCCAGCTTCTCTGTCAAATCGTGCACCCTATTCAACTTGCTCGTCTCTTCGGCAGTCAGCTCCTCTTGAGTTTCGGCTAGCTTTCGCTTGAGGTAGTCAGTCTTTTTGTCTGCTTCGTTGACAAAAGTCTGCAATCGTTCTAAGGCAGAGACTTCGTACATATAATCCTCGGTTTTGTTGGCAATGATGTAGTCGGCTCTGAGGGCAGGATCGTGGATTTTGGAGCAGTCACCGAGCTCGAGCTTTGTTGAGGCGAATATATCGTGGGGACAGCAGTCGAGGAGGAATGCCCGACATACCCTTGGATCGGTGAAATGCAGATGCTGACCCGGTGGTTCGCCCGGGTCGGTGTTGAGCATGGAGCTCAGTTGCTCGGCTGCCGACATATCGGTATATGGAGATTTGTTTAAATTTTAACTTGGATATAACAGAGTCACAATGCGACTGGTAGGAGGCAATTGATAACCACAATATTATCAATATCTACATTAGTACTCTCTAATTAGAGCGTGGTGATTATACATGTACAACCAACTCATTTTTGCAATTTAATGACAAGTTATTTTATCATTTACGACGGAGACGGCCGCTCGCTCAGCTGCGGCCACTTAAGGCTTGGAAAAGAGTGCGAAGGCTCACGGCGGTTCAAGCTGCACAGTGAAAGTTTTCAAGTCACCGTAAGGTCTCGATCGATCTGGGAGATCGTATCAGACATTAGTTTCTCACAACCGGTATGCACTGACGGCGAGAATAAGAACATTATTTATTTTAGTCGTGAGATACATACTAGGTCAGGAATTGACCGCTAGCTGGATCAAGGCCAGATCTTTACCAACCCGACTTCGTAATCGGTGGTTTTCTTCATCGTCTCGCATGATCGACTTGCTTCCTTGTTCAGCCGTCGAGATCATTCATTCTAGATTCATAGAAGCCAGGATTTAAAATAAAAAATTTACTACCGAACACCTTCAATCAAATGACAGGCCCTTGAATCAAGCTAACGGCAGAGATTGATGCTTTCACGACTCGAGATACGCGATTCAGTCAGCCAGCTAGAACGATGCGGCAGATCGCAATCAAACACTTCCGCTAACACAGCGACGGAGAGGATTGATCACCTCTTTGTTATTACATATTATACAACTGGTTCGTAATCACGAGGTTAGCTAATAACGTTCTTGTCCTCACAGATACTGTGAGAGCAAGCCCATCATTCAAGAAGCTCGCAAGAACGGGTGGGCTTCCTCTGACAAATACATGGGCCAGACTGTAATAAATCAGTGATACGTAATCGCGCCAGGAGGTATCACGATTGGTTTCAGATCAATCGATTAGATTCAGGTTTTATCATGTCATGATTTGGCTTTAGCGTGAGAGGAGGGAGAACAATGTCAAAACCTTGATCGAGAGCTGCAAGTTCCTCTCCCAATTTGATCGAACGCATAATCCCTCAAATGAAGTATTCTTGCTTTTTGGATATAGTTGGTCCTGTTACACCCATAACCACAGCTGTGTCTGGATCAAGTGCTTCTCTGGCGCCGATATCTTCGTGAGTCATATAGTCACCTTTTTCAGCGGATTTCCAGCGGGCATATAAAACTAAAGCTGCAAAGACTGCTGCCACTAGTAAAAGGGGCAGCAGTAACTTAATGCTATATGCAACAACCTCTGCCGCCTTGGTGGGTGATTCTTTGAGTGTTGCAGATGGTCGAGTTTCTTTCTTCTCAGGCGGCGGCCGGATGGGCTCGATACCACAACTATCTTCTCGGATTGAATCATCTGGCGGGAATGCATGCACGTTTGGCTTGCGATTCTCTTGAAATAGAAATCTCAACGGGAAGTGGTCATCATAAGACACATGAGATATACAACCCACAAATCCTTCACCGCTGTCCATAGTCTCATTGCGTCCTATGTAGATACTCTTGAGTTGATCAAATTTTGCGTCAGCTTCCTTGCTTATCTTATACTGGTATACCTTCGGCTCGTAATTGTCAACAGTAACCACGAGCTTGGAACCATCGGAGAGCCGCCTAATTACAATATCATGATACTGACCCAGCGCAAAATTCTCTTGGTTGATAACTTCCTCTTTTCGCTCGAAACCGAAATCAAACTCCAGCTTCAGATGGCCTGAGGTAGACATTAATAGGTTGATATACTCCCCAGTGTGTGAAGTCACCCCTATTATAAGCCCTTTGTGTTCCGTTGTTGTGAAGCCAACTCTAATGATTTCCTCAACAGTTGATAATGATGTATCAAAGTCGTACCGGATATAGTTATCCGAACGAAGATTTGCTCCAATCTCGTCCGCACAAATAGGACCTTTATATGCCGTCCATTGGCAATCGCAGACAAAGCTCGAGTACCCTTCCTTACAGACTCCCTTATTGAGACAAGGATTACTTTCACATTTTCCATGGCAACCTAATAATAATCCGTATCCACCTGAGCGAGCCTGCTTATATATGTCTATAAATTGGCCATTTATCAATAAACTTCTCATGCAGCCAACATAGCCCTCCTTGTAGTCTTCAGTTGCTCCGACAAAAAGGTGAGATGTTGTCGGTAGTGAGCGACTGGACGCAGGTCTAGTCGCTACATTAGTGCTTATCTGACCATCTACAACTAGGCGGGCCTCTTTTTTGTTTCTCTCTACTAGTATAGAATGCCAGTTGTTGTCGTTCAATCGATAAGGAGCTTCAACAGATAAAAGTTGCATGTCACGCCCATCAGAAAAGCTGAATTGGATCGATTTCTCACCTATCATTGCTAGCTTGATATTGTCATAAAGTCCTCGGCCATGAAGGAACACCCCCGATGATAGCGTTGTCTTGAATTGCAAATAAATATCGCTAGCTTCCCCCAATATTACATTGGGAACAGATACAGTGGCATCATCATACTTGAAGGTGACCGCCTCCTTGAAGAGAGCGTCACCCTCACAAATCAGAGGGCCAAGATTGACTTTTGCTTGCTTGTTCACCGATATTGATGTGCCCGTATCGCCAACATGTAACTCTCGGACAGGCAAATATTCTTTCTGAGTCAGGAGTCCTTCGTCAGATAATTCATTGGTATTATAAGGAAGGATGGCATCACAGTTGCAACCTTTTGTGGGGTCCTTGCAAGATCCATCAAGACCACAAGCGCATGTTCCCGAACCAGGTAAAGATCCTCCCCAGTAGTCCATCTTCTGATTATTGGCTCCGACCCACCAAGAGTATGGATCGAACATATCTCGGGTAGCAGCTGAATTGAAAAGTCGCGCATTTATACATGAATACTTTATAAATTGGCTACAAGAAATAGATCGTTCGATGATTATTCTTATGGAATCAAGGGGGGCATAGTAGTCCACAGATCTTATGTAACTCCCTCTACCATCATAGCCTTGGACTATTACATCATTCTCACTTCGATGATGTAGGATTGTTTGAGTGGGGCCTTTAGGGTTGAACTTGCATGTCGCCAGGAACGGTTCAAGTGGACCGCTTCCATCGACATCAAGGTAGATGTCTTTCTCTTTCTCTTTCGGATAGTCAATTCTATAAGCTTCGCATGATGGCGGATGCTTAGAAACATGGCAGACTGCACCGAGATACCCAGTGCCACTACAATTACAGGAGAACTCTAGATGATTTTGCTTGCATATTCCTTCATGCTCACACGGGTTTGGATGGCATCTATCAATCATTTGACAGGCGTCTAGCACAATATCGTTTGTCTGAGTGCGATGCATTCTATCTGGTGGTATTGAAGATAGCGATACATATCGACCCTCTATGTATACATACCGCATGCAACCAATCAATCCAGGTCGAGGGTCGGGCGCACCGCCCAAGTAGTATTCTCGACCACTTTCGAATCTGAATTTTCTTCTGGTAGTGCTGACATTATCATCGATTATTATTGTTATCATATTTTCCTTTGCTAAAATACGCACTGAGTGCCAGGAACCGTCATTGAGTAGCAAGTCCGATGGTTCGATTTCGACGACTGGACCTAAATCGCCTTGGATCGTCGTCACTAATTTTCCATCTTTCAAAGATAGATCGACAGCCCCGCCAACTGAGAATTTGCTGTATAATAGAATGCCATTATCTACGAAAGTTCTGAAGTCCAAGCTACAATTCATAACTTGCAGCTGGTATCCTTCCGCTTTAATATAGGATTCGTTTGTCATGAATGTAACTGATTGTGTGGGCTGATTGAGACAGTTATGGTAAATGTATCCGAACGTAGTGTATAGATAACCATTTGGGTCTTCCTTGAGCTCATCGCCAATATTGGTGCTATTCAACATTAGATTTTCGATACAACCTGTGAAGTTAGTTCCGACTCCAATGTTGTTGTAAAGTAATGAGGGTAATCCTCCTATCCACAAGTCTAAATTCAGATTAAACCTAACAAAATCTCCACCAATCTTCTCCTTAACGACAACTCGATCAACGCTCAAGATGACGTTGCGGCCATAGCGATCTATTAAGACATCATGCCACGTGTTATCATCAAGGAGCGAGCCAGAGGACATGTTCTTGATTTGCCCTTGACCACCAAGATCAACAGAATAGACCAATTTGTTGTTTATAAGCTGGACGGCCATAGTGTCACCCTCATCACCTGTCGCATATAGAAGGGTGCCATCAGAGTGTGAGGTTTTAAATCTAAATTGGATGTGGTCTTCGATTGCGTCAATCTGTTTTTTCCGCAAATCCAACAGAATCATAGATTGGCCATCAAAACCAAGGACCTCAGCCAAGTAGGCACAGCCGGATACCTGTATTCGCATAGATATTCGATTGTGCCATCTAGTTGGGTTGATTCTGACATATTGCGCAACTAGTGGCGCGTCAAATTTGTTGTCGACCACACTTTTGTCATCAGTGTTGGCCTCGAATATTTTGATGTTCCCGTTTTTGTCTCTATATGGTGCGAAATCTTGACCATCATAACCATAGTCAACACGGAATTCCATAACATATTCTGACGCGTAAGCACGCCCTTGAGAGGATATGGACGTTATATTATACTTTTGGCCTAGATCTACGATGAGATATTGCGAGAAGTCGGATTGACCAGCGGTCCAAGCCGATGTCGAATCCAAATGCGCTGCATCTGCGTTCCTATATCGATTATATTCGGAGGAGGCGGTGAGACGGGCTTTACCAAGTAATGGCTCGTTACAATTTTCCTCGCCTAGAATTTGCTGCAAGGAGGCTAAAAATATGACGAGGATTGATGATACATTGAGAAGCGAGATAAATTGTCGCTTAAAACTGTCGACGTTTGTATCCATATTGATGTATAAGGTTCCAAAATACTGATTTTCTGATGGTGTTATGTCACAATTGCTGCACCGCTTTGTGGTCCTGCCTAGCTAGATGGACGGAGCTCGTATCGTCTATCTATTAGTTCATTTATCAATAGAGACGCATTGTTAGATGATACCTGTCGGGAGTGGTCAGATGGACGGATGGATTGATGAACAATTAAAGTATCTCTTCAATAAGTTAGGGTCATGTTATTGGTGAGTATCCTGTTGCCGGTGAGACCATGTTGCAGTTTCTTTCGAGTCAGTTAATATCGAAGAGAATTTCTATGGCAGGGAAACATAACGGTGTGACCCTAACCCGTCACGAGTGTAATATGAATTAGAAGAACAATATGAGGTTCATTGTAACTTGGCGCATAATTTTGCCAACATGTCCACCTCAATTGCGTAAGAATAGTTTAGTGTCTCGCAGAGAGAGAGAGAGGAACAACCGCAGGGTGCGGCGACGGGTAGTCTTGCGCTGTTGTCAGTTCTTATTTATTTTACTCGCGAGTACCTGGGAAGCTAATGACGGACATGTGGCCATCTCTTCATTTGTTCAAATTCACCGTTTGTTCAAGGTTGAACAAACGCGACTCTTGGACAGGCAGAAACAACTTACAGCTGATCACTCCAGACTTACAAGATTTTAATTGCCAACAAACGAAATCGTGAATTTGATTCTTGACTCCAATGTGGGCGAGCAGACAAATTGAGGATGAGGATTTCAGAAGACTCATCCGAGACGCCCGAGATTATGCCTTGACTCATGGTAGGTAACAATTACACTTGATTCATAACAATGGTGGGTTGGTGGCTCATAACGATTTTCATTCGCACCCCATTAAGGTTTGGTTCTTAGGGGCATCAGCTCAGCAAATAACAACTGTGTCAGCCATATACCGTTCACTTTATTTCCATCACCGATTCCGAAACGCCTCTACAATCAATGTCTCGACATTCAGCCGGCAGTTAACTGGCTGATGTGTCGGATCGCCTCTGATACACAGTTCATAGAGGAAACGTTGGCGGATATTATTAGGGTTGATGAATTCACCAGGAATCTTCTCGATATAAATAGATACGTCCAGAAAGAGGGCTTGGCCCAACCTGTTCAATCTTGCATCAACAGATCTGATTACATGATGGATAGATTTCATACGGATGGAATAGGTTTGTGTAATAGAATCCGTCAAGTCGAGATTAATGCTATAGCGAGTGGAATGTCCTCACAAGGTTTCAAAACTCATCAGATGCATGAATATCTATTGAATAAGTACCAAATCAAGCTCAACAGATGCTCCATCCCCGATAATGATTCCGTCAGAACAGTGGCCCAAGGTCTCATTGACGGCTTCGATGCATACGGCAGAACCGGCTGTTATATTCTCCTGGTTGCCGAGGAAAGAAGCCTTAACTTTGCTGACCATTTGTCAATAGAGTTGATCGTCCACGAGACGAGGCCAGATATAAAGTTCGTCAGGGTGAGATTCATTGATCTCCCTCCTATTACGAAGCTAGGGCCCAACAAAGAACTGCTACTCGACCGAGGGGCCGGAACCCAAGAGATTGCTCTAGTCTACTTCCGTTTTTGTTACGATCCGAGCAACTATAGTTTCAATGGAGCATGGAGGACCCGTCTACTCCTAGAAAGATCGCTGGCTATCAAATGTCCATCGATAAACTTTCACCTAGCTGGCGCAAAGAAATTTCAACAAGTTCTCAATGACCCGATGCGGCTTGAGAGATTCTTAGACTCTAAAGATGCTAGTCGACTGTCGCAAGTGTTTTGTAAATTTTGGTCCTTAGAGCCTAACTCTAGGCAGGGTAAGGAGGGTTACAATATTGGACTGAACGACTCAAGAAATCTCGTTCTTAAGCCTCAGCGCGAAGGTGGCGGACACAATATATTCGGTGAAGACATAAAAGTTTTTCTCGACAACATAGCAGACTCAGATCTAAGATCGCAGTATATTCTTATGGAATATATAAACAGTCCCAAAGAGAGAAACTGGCTCATGTTATATGACGACACAGTCGAATCGGAGTCAACGCGACGCCTAGATAGCGACCAACTTATTAGCGAGCTCGGTATTTATGGTAGCGTGCTCGCCGAGAGAGGTGTCGTCAGATCTAATCGAGTCGGTGGATATCTAGTCAGGAGTAAAAAGTTCGGCGTCAAAGAGGGAGGTGTTGCGTCTGGCTTTGCTGGTATAAGTAGCCTGCTACTTGTCGATGACGACGCAAACCTGGATTCAGATTTGTTTTTTGTGGTTGAAGATTGAAATCTAGCCTTTGTCGCAGGATGTGCTGAGTTGGTTCGATTGAGGGTCTAATTTAACCAAGAAAACTGCCTAACTAACTACTTGGAGGCAGTCATGAACGAAACGCTATCAGAGTTCGCGTGATACGGAACAAATAAACTGCAACTTGATGAGTAAGGGCGCTCTTGTTGTGTCCACATGAAGGCGATCAGAAAGGATGCTGCTGGCGGCACTGACCCTAGACTTGTTAGAGAACATCCGTAGATTCTATATTTGTTTTCAGCTCCGATGTTTTGCCACCGAGCCCGCACCACCTCTCGTCAGCCGGATTCGATTTGCAATGATCGTTGGTCAGTGATCGGTACATGGACACAGTATTCTCACAGATCAAAAGTTGGTAGTGATGGTTCTGTCATAGAGTTCGATGGGCGAGAATGCACTCATATTGACTGATAAATGATTGCGCAATCATTTACGGTTAAGCTTATTCTTAGACTTCTCAATCATCGGGTTAGGCTCATTGTAGAATCATGCGCGCAATTCTGGTCTCTCAGAAACTCATTCGCCAGTTTTACAGACTTCCGATTCTATCCGTCAGCTAGCGTGTGGCGGGACTTGTGGTATCTGCGTAAGATATGGGATTGGCAGTCCATATCGTAATTCCATAAATATGCTCCAAGTCCTCATCGTGTGTGCCGAGTGTCAAGATCTACATACACACTGTAGAGAGTGATCTAGATCATCGCGGCCAGGTGCACTGATCTGAACCAGACGAGAAGAAACAAGGCTCGGTCATCATCGGCTGGCGAAGGTGAGCACCTCAAGCTTATCATGGTTCTTGAATGATTACGGTGGCAGAATTGAGTACCTATTCCAGCGGAACTACCAGTGAGTACGTCTGGTACCAGATCAAGAACCAAGACCAGAAGCACTTGCGAATTAAACTTAGGATTGGTTGGCACAACCGTAACCAGAGCTCGTCCTCGGATCGTTTTTGATGTACCGACTCTGCACCGGCGATGAGACGGACCGAGGAGCTGCGTTCCTGGGGCTTGGCTAGGCTTGTCCACAAATGACAGCGAATTGGAGGGCACATTGAGTTACCTCGAAGTAATCGCCCATCTAGTTCAGGAGAGCAGCCCAGCTGAGGAACTAAGAACAGATGCAATTCCCCTTGCCGGGCAATCCGTTTGATATCTCAGTATGCACACCGATACGACCAATTTTTTGGTAAACCAAAGATCAATTGAAAAATACTCTAGTTTTATTCATGACGCAATCTAATTTTATCGCTCTCACCTTCTCAAACCAATTTTCTTGGCCTCCAGCTCGAATATCAAAAGTCTCCACATGTGAACAACAAACTTTTCAGCCTCGTCATCTAATACTATGGCAACCTCGCGGAGCATAGCACTGCCATCGGTATGAGCATTCAGTAAGGTACAGACAAAGTCTATTAGATCTACCTCTTTCTCGCCCATATACTCAGCTATCTTTTTCGTTACCCAAGGCCTGATTCGCTTCTCCATTAAGCTTTCATCCAGTAGTGACCAGTCTAGCTGCCGAGCAAACAACTGGTCTTTGTCAGTCGGTATTCGTCCTATCAATTCCTCCACTTGTTTTCGCTTGTCTTCAGAGGTAGAACTCTTGTTCTGCGTAACGGTGGTCGTCTTCGATGATGTTGACTGGCTCAGATTAGGAGGTTCGCTCTTCTCGGGCACGTCCTCTTCGATTTTACCGTTGGATCCATTGATTGGGTTGGTAACCGTTTCTGTGCTTTCATGGGCGCAGACTATAGGTTTCGGACTTGAGTTACCATCGGCGTATGACCTACTGAGCAATTCTAATTCTGCTTTCTCTTTCTGTCGGCTCAGTTCATCTTCTTCGATCTCTTTTCGGCGATCAGCGAGGCGACGAGCCAAGGCACTACCTCGGTAGAATCTTATGTCATCTCTATCGTCTTTATAATCTTCGAGGAACTCTTTTAGCTTTCTTGATTCTTGTTCTTCAAGTTGCTTTCTATCCTGCTCTTCACTAAGTCGTATTGCATATTTCCTAGCCTTTTCAGCCTCACGCTTTTCCCATTCTCTTAAGCGACGTTGATATGTGAGCTCGCGTTCTTGCTGCCGGCTGTCGATGCGATCTGTAGCTCCTCCACGCGTACCGCGTGCAGATGGTATGGAATCATGGCGATCAGCCCTATCGCCTCTGTCACTTCTTCCTGGTCTCTCGGCCCGATCATCTCGATATCGATCCCTCGGACGACTATCTCTGCCTTCGCGATAATAGCGACTGCTGCTTCGGCTGCGATCGCGCTCTCGATCTCGATACCGTGAGTCTCTAGCACGGTCACAGTCCCTATAACGGTCTCGATCGTAGTCACGATCTCTGTACCGGTCATAGTCTCTGTGCCTGGTATGATCATAATCACGCTCGTACTCTCTGGAAACTCTATCCCGTTCGTAATCAGGTTCTCTTTCACGTTCTCGGTCCGAAGTTCGATTACGGTTGGACGACCTATCGTTTTGAGCGCAGGCTCTACGACTAGAGCCCCTCTTTTCGCCGACTAACTTCTTGAGATCTTCGAGCTTCTCGCGCACCGTTATAAATCCAAGGTGCAGCTTGCCTCCAAAGTGGTCCGCCAACCTGCTATCGTTGTCGTTAATACCCAAATACGCCGAACATATGTCGCAAACGCGCAAGTTTTGCTGCTGATGACTAGATGCAGGCCGCGACACCTTTCTATACTCTGCCTCGGCCACTGCCCGCTCCTTCTTTATCCGCTCCGACTCGTCCACAAATCTTTGCCTTGCCTCCATGTCACCGTCTGCCTCTGCCTTGTCGACTTGGGCCAATTTCTCGCCCAGCTTCTCTGTCAAATCGTGCACCCTATTCAACTTGCTCGTCTCTTCGGCAGTCAGCTCCTCTTGAGTTTCGGCTAGCTTTCGCTTGAGGTAGTCAGTCTTTTTGTCTGCTTCGTTGACAAAAGTCTGCAATCGTTCTAAGGCAGAGACTTCGTACATATAATCCTCGGTTTTGTTGGCAATGATGTAGTCGGCTCTGAGGGCAGGATCGTGGATTTTGGAGCAGTCACCGAGCTCGAGCTTTGTTGAGGCGAATATATCGTGGGGACAGCAGTCGAGGAGGAATGCCCGACATACCCTTGGATCGGTGAAATGCAGATGCTGTCTCTGGGAATCGCTTCCATCTCTCGCGGTGCCCATAAGACCATCGAGCATGGCTCTCATTTGCTCGGTGGCCGACATATCTCCAATATTGTTTCTGCTGAATCACCTCTAAATAGGATGCGATTGACCTTATCAATGCAAAAGGCTAGAATGGTTTATTTCAATAGGTATTGTACAAGTCATATCGCAGCAAGTCTAGTGGGCGATTCTAATGAAGGATCTATTATCATATTGCAGGCCTATCTTGTGACGATTTGTGTTACAATTTTAACAGAAGGCGCTGAAATCTTATGCTTACTGTGCGAAAGCGCTCAGCCCTGAATGCTCAATTTATTTATCGAGCACACGAAGAGGAACCGAACATTGCTCGAGAAATCACGAACAGATACAATCTGCTATCGTATTTATTTTTGCTTTTGGGTTTTTGGTTTACTCTTGTACCCAAAACACTATGCGTTTAGTCCGTTAGCCCCCTCAAGGCAAACCAGATCATCTCAGTAAGCTCGGAGCTCACAATCGTATAAATCTGACATTTAAGAAGATGACAGAAATTGGTTCAGAGGCCCCAGCTGGAGCTTAGTTCAATATCTGAACCAAGCCAGTGAGACCGGAATTCGCTCTGATTTCGAGCTCGAGAGATTACTAGACAGGTCGGCATGAATATCCAGGTGGCAAAAAAGTTATTCCGACCAGTGCATCTCAGATTGAATCATTCTTGGCATCCTGATTGGTCTGTCAACTTAAGTCCACGATACTAGCCGCTAGTTCGGTGCCCTAGATTCACAACAAGGTATCCTAATCTACGATTGTAGTCGCAATTGAATGTCAGCAATTCTTGGGCATGCAAGTGAACGTTCTGCTCTTGTCATTCAATCTTATCCTATCATCGTCCTCCTCTGTCGGAGTCTTATTTTTTGCAATTAACCTGGATTGGATATATGTTACTTTCAGATTCTCACTCGTTCATCGCACCAAAAACTGAGAGTAAGCCTGAGATCCATAAGCAGCCATAGACTTTACCTGATCAACTCTCCCATTGAGGGGACCAAGTTTGTACCGGTCTTAACACTAGTTTCCAGAAATACTATGTTGTACTCCTTGGCTAATCTATAACCCTCTTCAATCGGGACACAACTGTCGGCATTCTCTTCAGTTCGCAGGTCAATCTTATTGCCGATAAGAAGAACGGCTACATTTTCAGCTGCTGTATCCGAGATCGTGCTCATCCAGTTTCTTACGTTCAAATAAGAGCGCCTATCTGTGACATCGTACATGAGAATTATCCCGTCAGCTTTCCGGAAATAAGATGCAGTTATGCTCCTAAATCTTTCCTGGCCCCTGTAAGCACGATGAGATCCAATCAGGTTAGCTGAAAAATTTAATACCTTTAGCTTGGAGTCTGGGCTAACTTACGCTGTATCCCAGAGATTAACTGTGTAATTGATCCCGTCAACCTTGTATGATTTTGTCTTGAAGTCGATGCTACAATTAGATATCAAGCCTTGTACAAAGTTGCCCTCGATGAAACGAGTAGCAAACGACGATTTGCCCACGAAAGAATCGCCGACCAGTATGATGTTGAATGTGTCCTTGCTCGGTCCATCAGATGGTTCAACCATCGGTGGGTTGGAACCATCAGCTGCAGTCACAAGGGTTGAGCTATCTACGGCTCCTTCAGAATGACACTTGGAAAGCAATTTTTCATCTACCTGCGATCGTCTACCAAGGAAAAAATGGCGACCAATATTTCGAATATTCGATCTGTTTGTGGGGGCCTCGTCTAATTTTCCAATAGATCTCGTTTTAGACGAGAGTTTTCCGTTCAAATGGTCATCATTAATATTACGTTGCAGTCGGCGATCATGATCACCCACCTGTTGCTTGGTCGAATCAACCTCATGTTCCATTAGTTTGGCTTGAGCATTTTTCTTCAAATACTTGCTAGACTCAAGTTTGCAAGCTCTCGGTGGAGGCTTCGGCGCGTGTTGAATACCTGTTGAGCTGCTTGTTATAGAGATCCTTTCATCGGCCTCCTCGGCCAACTTTGTAGGGCGACCCTGGCTGCTGCTGCCAAGCGATTCAAGATCACCCGAGTTCATCGATGGATCAAAGCCATCAGTTGAATTTGTCAGGTCACCACCATTCAAATACTCGCTCAAAATTGAGCCTCTCCGACTGTTTGATTGGCTTCCAATTCCAAGCCTCTGTGATCCGGTGAGAGATTGGCATCCGCTTAGATTCAAATAATTCGAGTCCTCTTCGGCAGATTTAATCACAGGCTCCACTTTATCCGTTATATAATTTGTGATAACATCGCTTGCATCCTGTAGCTTCCTATTGGAGTCTTTCATAAGATTTAACTGCTGTTTTATGTGATCACATTCGCTTCTTGTTTCATTGTTTCGCTCATAGGCACTAGATAATTTATCCTCATACTGGCGTTTCAACTTTTCCATCTCCTTCCAAATCATTGCAACATCAGTCTTTGTTGCCATCAGTGATTGTTTGAGTTGCCTATTCTCCAAATAAGTGTCTTCCAGCTTACTACGAACCTTATCAATACTTTCACTGTCCTCAAATTTCCCGTTCGGTGCCTTGATAATCTTGCTCATCCTCTCGATGGTCTGATAGTGATGTTGCAGAGTCTCTCTCTCAGCTTGCATCATCTCCCTCAATCTCCTCTTCTCACTCTCCAACTCCTCTTTTGCCCTTCTATTCGCCCTCTCTTCCACCTCCCTGACCTGCTGATCAAACTCCTCGCCCAATTGACTTATGTACTCCTCGCGTTCGCGTTTATCTTTGAAGAAAATTTGGCTGAGTATTTGATTTTCGCTCTGCAATTTTTGAACACAATCTAACAAATCTTGCATGCTTCTCATTTGATTAAAACTGCTATTACTACTCAATAAACTGTTAAACTGACCCGAGCCACCAGCTTGCTGATCGTAACTATCTATTGCGTCGCTGCTGTAGACAACCATCGGTTCGCTTTTACCATCAAACGGCGCCCTGTTGTAATCTTGATTGTCACTGTCCGAATAATTGGATAAAGTACCAACATTTGCTCCAACACTGCAACACCGAGCCATAGAGTTTTCCTCCCCGTTTGCGCCGAAACCTAGCGACATGACTCCTATGGGACTCGCGCTCTTGCGGCCTCGCGGCGATGGTGGCGCCAACTGTTTCCAATTTCCATTGCGACCACTCGCCCGCTTGCTACCTGACTGATTGCAATGCGAGCCAATTCTCTCCTCTGGCTTAGGACTGGCCGCCGGCGAACTCGTTTGTGCGGCACAGGTGTCCCCAGAACTTGATGTAAGTTGATGGCAGCTAGCTGAACTTTGAGCATGATGTTCAGGTTGAATGGAGATTTGCTTGCTATACTGATTGAAGCCAGCCGCAAACTCGTCAAATGTAATTCTATCATTCCTGTCAACGTCGAGCCTCTTAAATGTCTCGTCGGCAGCCCTTTCGCTGAGTCCAATTTTACTACACAACTCGCTGAATTCATCCCAACCTAGGCTGCCATTTTTGTCGGTATCACATTCAGCAAACAGCTGTTTCAGATGCTCCATAAAAGCGGAACTATTCATGGCTGTTGGATAGAAGTTTTCTCTTGTTGAACAGTGGCATCTATCGATCTGGAAATTGTGTTATTACCTCCAAGAGCTTAATCTAAGGCCTCTCTGCCTCTCTGAATGAGCTTTACACTTCTAGACGACTGATTAATCAAGAGGAAGCCAAGCAGTTATGGCGATCGAGATGAGTGGGGGGTTTTGGTCACTTTGAATTGACTTTAATGGAGCCTGGAGAGCTGAGAGAGGCAGGCTCTATCCTGGGGAAGCTTGGTCGTATGTTAGAGTGGTAAAACCGGCAGCACCGAAAACGTCGCATTGGGTTAAAATTCCAGGACACTTGTTAAAATTTCACCTGAAATCCACGATTGAGGTTCACGATCGATTATGGTTGAGATAGTTCCACATAAGATAGCTCATGGCCAGTTGTGAGGGCAATAGTCTCGGTTGGAGGGTAAAGTTAGTGGTCGCGCACTTGTTGTTATTTTTGTTGATAATTTCCAAATTACAGATGATAATCGACGGTTGGAGTGACAGCAAACAGTCTCCTTTAGCCAAGCCATCAAATGGCGCCGAGAACGGCAGCTAAAACAACGAAAGCTGCGAACAGGTATAGACAATGGTAAATGCATGGATGTATCAAATCGATACACATCCTTGCGCAGCCCTCACCATAACCATTCGCTGAAACTCTCCGCCTGGCCGACAGCAGTTCTCGGGACTCAACTAGCAGCTGGCTAAATGTGACTCAGTTTTGAGCCAGAGGGTTTGTTTGTTTGAAGTCTCGTTATGGAAGCGTCGCAATGTTGGCCCTCAAGCGAAACCAACTAACCGAGCGTTTATGCGCTGGTGCATGTTGTTGAACCACCAAAAACTCAGACCTCATCTAGGGCGAGACGACACCGACAAATGCTCTGCTCTTACGGCGCCGAATTGAATTGCAGGTCAGCGGCGACTAGCTGAGCGCGTCTGCAACTTCCGGTTGTTCAGCTTCGAGACCGACTCGTTCAGGCGTCAGCCGGGCATGAGTTAATTGCAGCTCAATGGACAGATTGTCAAGTGCTTGCAGCATTATGGGAAACCAGACTGAATATAATATGAGGCACAATTTGAATCACCAACTCCAAACCGACTGAATGGCGCCCTGATCCTCGTTGATGGTCGGCAATATGCACCTGTTTGATTGATCGAGTTTGTCTCCTTCCAACAGACCGATGTTTGTACCGCGGCCGTAGAAGGCCGGTCCATGCACCCCTCTGCTAATTTTAGCCCACAGTCTGCATTTGCTTTCGCGCCGCCACCAAGAACAGTCACTCTCATAGGCTGGCTAACTTGCTGGCGGAGCAGCAATACAACAACAATATTGTATTTGCGGCCTCCATCGTAACCATTGTGTTGGCCAAATCTGGCGATCTCATTATGTTGGATTTGGTCCAATCGAGTTTCTGTGGCCTCTTGCATCAACACTTTCGATCCATAGACCACAGGCTCCAACCAAGGCCAATCCAGCTTGAATTGTCCCCGCCAGGGGTGCGTTTATCAGGTCCAGAACTGGATTCTAACTCCAGCGCAGTCGACAAGGGAATGCAGGACCACTTCTTGGGGGGACAGGGAGAAAGTGTGTGCCAGTTTTAAGGGCGCCATTATTGTTGTTATTACTATTATTATTATTATGATTTCATAGAGTTGTGAACTACTGACGGGTTAAGAGTCGCACCATTTTCCTCCATATCACCTGCGAGCGCTATGAAAGCTTGCCTAACCAGGCTAATTTTTAGAACGCTCACCATAGAGTTCAGGTAAAACGGGCGACAGAGTTGTTGAAAGGATTCATAATTGTTACTAATGATTATCTTCTCGTGTTAGTCTGCTGTTGGCAGAGATTAACGTGCCCGAATTGGTCGCTCGCCATACCAAGAGAACCAAGTTGATCTAGCCGAATGTGGATCACAGTATTTAAATTTTAGTCGCCTTATTACGATATGAGAGGTGCTCCTCTTGTTTTCTCGCTTCTGTTAAGCCTAAGCAACCTGTTTGACCGTTTGTTGCGCGAAACATTGGCCTTAGCCTTGCACAATTCGATAGACTTCTCGGCAGGCACTTTATCATACCTCAATTCACCCAATTCAGCTAGAATGAACTTCCGCCTTTAACTGAAGGCAGCATCTAAGGTGAGAAACAGTTTGCCGGGATCCATTGTACTCAAGGATTCGCGTTGGACGGATCTCAGGGAGGATGGCTGCCGCAATACAGACCATTGCTTGGAGAGCGTTTGTCCTGTTTTGATTGTGCTAGAGATGCAAGTTTTACTCAAACAATTCAAGGCCATTTCCGTGCATCCCATCTGCCTTTAACCGCAACTCAAACTTCGTTGGATGAAAATTGATGTTGGACTAGCAAGTTTGTTGTCCGAGTGGACTTTCAAATGGGATGAATAGGAAGCGGGTTAATTGAATGCTCTTTGCTATCTCAACTGCCTGCCTTGGAGGCTAACATGAGATTGGGCGCACAATTGTACACTTGTATCATATCTGCAGGCCAGTTCCATCAGGGAGATAAACTGGCGAGCTGGGGGCATGAGTATGGCATTGATTGACGGGCCAAGAGCGACAAATGTTGGGCCGTGAATATCGGATGGAGCCACCCGAGCGGACGGGCATTCGGGTTGAGCTGTCGATGGTAATGAATCATCTTGTGTGTTTAGAATTCAACCTCTTGACCGACCACCTGTCGAAGTGATCCCTGTCGACGGGGAAAGTGTTTTAAATTGGCAGAATTATTCATCGTTTTATTGGAGCTGGGAGGGGCGCAGAGTTGACTCATGCCCGCGAGCAAGATAGGAAAACCAGAGTTGAAGATTAGCAACTCTTAACGGAAAGATCAATCGGAGAGGCGATAGCTCTCTGGTTGCCGCCGGGTTTTGGTTTAATCAATCGTTTGGTCAAATTGTGGGCATGAGAACTGGAGCCAGAGGCTTGGAAGGTAAATATTTGCCGCCGTGCGTCCAGATTCAAGCTTGCTTGGGATAGAGTATGAATACACAATGCACATTGGAGGCTGAAAACTCGATTGTGATTTAGTTCTGCCACAATGAACAACTGTGCAAGTGTAACGCAACTCAGCCAAAATGGACCTTGCCAATCCCTTGCAACAACGACATCTCATCAGTTAACACCATTTGGCCTGTAAATTGAATTATTTGCTCCAAATCGAACTCGCAATGAACTTGTCCGTTTCTTTCTGGTTAAACTTGCGAGCTTTGTTGAGTGCGCTAACAGCATTAGCTTTGCCAGCAACAATCGGGCGCCTTGTCCGGCGACCTTAACTCTGACTACCCCCTTCTATCCCGGTTAAACCTCCTCTCTCTCTCTTTCTCGCAAGACAAAAAGAGACCAAGATACGGCGATAAAGTTTCGCGCTCGCACCCATCCAGCCGTCGGCAAGGCAGCGACGATCGGACGAGCTCGGCGGGTTCAGGCTAGCCGGCGGAGTGGCGAGCGAGCGGGCGCAAGAACAACTGGCTGCCCGCTAGTACATTTGACCATGATTGATTGACTTTAGATTCTAGCTCTCCATTCGGTTGCGCAAGCTCGTCGAAAATTGTAGAAATCAACAGCGCTGACGAGGACCAAAGTCAGCGATCACGATTTTTCTCAAAAACTGGCCTTGCTCGTCCGGCGGGCGGGCTGTCATCGGCGCTGGTTGCGTGCGCTCGCGTATTGTGCGGCGCCCGCCGCTGCCAGCCCGACGAAGCGGGCAGAGCTGAGGGTCGAGAAGGCAGCCGATAATTTGCATCCAGATATGACGGTCACTGATCTTGATCTCAGGTGGGCCCACGAACATTAGCTAAGTACTGCGAGCTTGCCGGCTAGCGAGGCACGAGCGCAGGCACGAGCAAGCAGAGCGCGCGCAAAAAGGAGACAGCACATGGTGTGACCAAGATAAAACAAACACACGATGGTTGTTGTTGTTGCTGTTGTATGTAATTTGTATGTGAGAGTTTAGCTTTTGTTTCTTATAAATAATTTAATTCTATTATGCTAACAATCTGAATTGGCCTAATCAGCAGGTTTGCATCTCGGACTTGCTCTTGATTTTTGGAATTGGCTTACCTGCGCCCGCTTGATCGACGCTGCGCGTGATTGTTCAACGATAGCCAATTTGAATGCACGAACTAGATCTTCGTTTTGAGTTCGAATTACGCGACCACCAATCGCGCAAACCCTTAATCGTAAGCCACCTCTCTCTCTCTCTCCGTCTAGCGGCTGGCTCGCAATTTAAAGACGAGTAGTTATTGGGCTTGTCGGGCCTGATTTGGCTTTGGAAACGAAGGTCGCCTTGCTCGGCCTGCCCTTTGAAGCCCGCTGGCCGGCCATCCCTTGCCTCTGGGACAAGGGCTGTGGAGTGGAGATTCGAGGGAGGCGAAATCCGGCAACCGATTGCCCTCATGCAAATCTTATCAATACTCAGATAGACTCAATAGCAAATGCGCCAGCCCCAAACTAGAGCAAGCAGCTAGTTGCGTCCGCGCTTGGGGCTGCTCGCATTAGCAAGCCGCTCGATATCTCTAGCGCGCAACTAGTTTGCGATCTGCATGTAGCTGAGGAGGAGCAATTAGCGACCTTAGTGTTGAGTACAAGCCGCTCGCACCTTGAGAGTGGCTCGTCTTGTCATTTGTATGGGCACCAGATCGGTGGACCCTCTTTGAGTGGATTGGCTCGTTGACTTGCCCAGCCGTCGTCTCGTTGGCCGGCCATGGAAGCAAACTCGCGCAATCTCTCGTCTCCTCGATAGGGAGGCTTTAGAGAGGAGGTAAGAATAGCAGCAACGTTGCAAGTGGTTTGCTATCCAAGATAACGAAAACAGCTACCCCATTTGATTGAGCGGCTCGCAGGATGGTCATGTCAGGGGGCTGGCGGTGAACTGCACAGGCCTTTTTGCTCAAAATTTACAGTGTGTTGTGTCGCGCAAAGCGTCCGCTTAAATAGGTGAGCGTCGCTTACCTGCCCTCAACACTGGCCTGCTTACTGACGTGTCAATAATTACATCCCCCATTTGTTGATGAGATCATTCGAATGGACTCATTCACAAGAACTCAATGAGATTGTTTGGGCTCGAGACGAAGAGAGAGAGAGAGTGCAGCGCTGCCGCCGGCGCTGCTGAAACTAGCGCACGGGTTTTGGGCCTTGTGTGCTGAGCACACGTAGCGGGCATCGAGGTGCGTTTTTGCGCACAAGCGAGCCCGGCCACAATCTGCTCACCTGTTGAGGGCCGGCCAGCAGCTGCTTGAGCAAATCTCGCGCGCCTTTTCGCGGCCACAGTCCAAACCGCACAGCCGCCACCTTAGCGTGAACGCTGCAACCATCCAGATCGCGAGCTAACAAGAATGGCCGGCACCTGCGATCAGGAGAAACGAGAGGGAGACTTTGGACACGAGCGAGCCGCACGCAAACGTGTTGCTCTGGGTCCTTTTGTTTGTCCTGCTTGCTTGGCTCCCCTGGTGCCTTGATGTGAGCGGGCGTGATAGAGAATATTCAAATAAGCGCTCGTCCAGGGAGTGAAGCCGGGCCAGCTGGCCGCCGACAAAGCCCAGCAAGGGTGGCCTTCCATTATGGGAGGTTTGCGCCGTTGACAAGCTCGCTGGCTTCGCTCGGCGGCGAGTGCGAATTTTTTAAACAAGAGCAAAATTTGGTGGCTAGGGCCACCTGGGGGCTGCGGGGAGGAGAATAATATAGAAAGATGTGTGGTTGCGAGGGAGAATCTCATCCGTTGGATAAGATCAATGAATGATTTTCCGCTCGCCGACCTTCGCGTGCTGAATAAGTTTTTCCATGTCCGTCGGCCCTTTCTCTCTAGTTAATCGTCAGCCAACCTAATAGATATCTGTGATAAGGAAATTCAATTGTTGACCCCTCGCCCGCTTGCGCTCACTCTCTCCCTCCCTCGAGCCCGCCCCTGTCCCTCCCATTCTAGCCTCGTGTGGCCCAGCCCGTCCGCCCGGCTCTACCTGTCCCCGGATCTGTCCTGCTTGTCCACGCACACACACGCGCTCGTCCGCTCGCTCGCTTGCCGGCCCGCCCGTTCAGGTATGCTGGCAAGCCAAGGCGCCGGCCGCCACCCTTGATTGACTCGGGACACAATTCCTCCAGCACCATATATAAATCAACTGACCACCCAGCAAAAGCAGATCAGTCAGCAACAATCGTCCGCCAAACTTACATCGCCAATCTTAAACAGGTAACTATCCACGTCCACTAGCTCCCTTGGAAATGGAGTAGAGCAGCTTTAGAGCATCCGATTAAAAGTGTGCCAGTTTCATTTTAGCTAACCAACCCTCCTGCTGCCGCCTCCAACCAACAATCCGAAAATCACGGTTCTAAAGAACTCCCAGAAGCCACAAACACAAACAACCAAATCAAAATGAACAAGTTTGTCGCCATCACAATCGCTGCCATCGTTGGCCTAGTCGCTCTCGTTGCCATTGCTCAAGCTTCAGGCTATGGCTCTGGCTACGGATCAAGCGGCTACAGCGCCCCATCTTACGGCCAAAACTACGAGAGAAAGACTGGCTTCAAGACGGTGAGTGTGCGCAAATTTTTGTGTTCATTTGAAAACCAAGAGCAGTAAAACTGTCGCATGGAGAAATAGAGAGCGAAACAGCTAACCCACAACATTGACCCTCGCCTCGTCCCGCAATCTTGCCATCGTCAGGTCATCTACCACCCATATGGAGGAGTTTCAAACAGATTTGACTACCGCACCTTCCCAGCTTACGGCGGTGGATACGGAAGCGGCTACGGCTCGTGAGTTCGAATTTCCATTTGCACCAAATGCACGCGAGCTCATTAACTAAAATGGCTAACCTGTGATATGTAACCAATCTGAAACCCATTCTGCCAAGCAGCCACCCAGCCCCTTACATCAAGACTGGTCTAGAGTACTCAATTGGCGACAACGGCTATGGAAACCAATACTAGATATGGTTAGGAGTCCAAGAGTTTAACCAAATGTGCCTTATAAGCGGGATCAGCGGTTTGACAAATCAAGCGCCACTTTAGCTACACTTTCCTGGATTCGTTTGCTGAAACAGTTTTAGGAGAGTGGAAGTCGATTAAGCTGTAGTTTATCTGTTTATTTGTCAGTCAGTTTGTTGCCCATGGCTATTTAAACATCAACTGGTCATTCTAATTAGGAGCCAGAATGGCCTGATATTGGGAAGGCAGTTTTGCTCTCAATATCTGGCAGGAGGCTGGCGAGCTGAACAGGTGCGCCAGACGAGCGCCATCAATAAAGCTGCAACTTAATATGAGTGCACTATTTAATTAGACACCAACGAGCGCTAGCAAAAGAATCCGCCCGCCCTCCTTCTATCCTCCCTCTCGCCCACTCTCGCTCTTTCCACCCAACCTCATACCTCTACACTGGCTCATTCCGTCTCCTCCAATCGATGGAACCTTTGCGCTAACCCGTTCGCGGAAAATTAAACCCGCTGGCTCATGATATTCTCACCACAATATCATGCGCGAATTTTGCGACTTGGTGCAGCCAGCTTGCCACGCTTGAGCCTGAGCTATCCACAAACCACAACATGTAACAGCGAGACCCGGCAAGCCGAAAGGTCTAACTGAGGGGCGAGCTCGCTTTGAAGGCATTAGAGTGCGAAAGAGACTCTATTGGTTATTGGTGGAAGTGGTTCGGATGATCAGCTGACTATTTGACAACCTCCTGGAAGATTGTAGCTCCATGGAGAGGAAGGCAAGGAGGGAGCAAGTTTGCCGCGAGTTTCTCCCCGCACAAGGGAACCAAACAGGCGGATTGCATTGGCTTTGGGAGGGAAGGATTCGGATGGAGGAGAACAACAACAATTATGATTGATGATCGCTGAACCACCTGGTGCCCAAATACGAAAAGCAAACCCCCTACATTCGCTCACCAACTTCTTATTCTGGCAACCATTTCAGACTGTTGCAAGTGCTCCCTGGACAAGTGGTTCAAGTTCTAGTGCAGAGGGATCGATATTTAAACGCGTCCTCCAACCCTAAAGGCAGATTTTGGAAGTGTCTAATTTGTAAACAACGTTTGTGGACGCCTCCTGCCTCGGGCGTTTCAAGGTTGAGTTGAGAGTGCCGCAGTGGAGGCTGTTTGGAGTGTTAGGGAAAGCTGCAAGATTATCCTTGTTGAGCCTGCTAGCAGCCTGTTGTTTTCGTTTTCTGTTCCCTTTGATCAAATTAGAAACTCGCCAGCGTTGATCAACCCTTTGGGACTTGCGAGCTGGGCATCGCTTGTGAAGTGGACGACCTTGATGCAACAACTAGCCCCTTAACAAAGGCTTCTTCGCATCAGAGAGTTGAGGTAATTGCAATTGTTGCATCAGAAAGCCGGACGAATTTTCCAGATGCCCGGAAAGGAGAGCTCAACTTATTCCATCTATGAACCAGAACTCGCGGCTCAAGGGGACACAGTTTGGGGTTTATTCGACTGCGCAATCTGTCCAGTTAAAACCATGTCCAACGATAAACTAATGCTTCGTGTTTATCGCGATCATGGTGACAGTGATAGCTAGGCAGCAAGGTGAGCCGCAATCGGGGAGATCTCGATCGCTTTTTTTCTATCGCACTTGCTAAGGCAGGTAAAATGCGAAAACAATCAGGGCTCAGCAAGCCAGCAGCTTACTCTCGATGCATGAGATTAGCGCCAAGAGCCAAGAACGATATTAAATCCAAAGGTGCAAACATTTTTTCATGTTTCCAAAAACTGTCGTGGTTAAGCAAGTGGTCTTGTGTCGTAACACAAATTGATCTGAGCCTGCTCGTGTAACTTTCAGTTAAGAGGCGACACTAGCAGCAAACTTCCGCCCAGAAGCAGGCGTTGGAAGTTGATACTCGCTATCCAGTGAGGTGGCCTCCGTTTTCGCTTGGCAAGTAAATAGTTTCAACCAAAACTTGAGAAACACCACTCAGCTGAGCTAGCTAAGCCAAGGGAATGCGTGAGTTCCACACTCTCCATTAACTGGTTGTGGCGGATTTGGTTGAGAGGAGGGATATGCTCGCAAAGGTAAGGAGCGAGTGGCTGTTGAGCAAGTTTTGCTTTCACAAAACCACTGGGCTAGGCCCTGGATCGGCTAGCTAAGCTCCTGCATCTCCTTAGGCAGGCGCTCATTGTCTGCGCCGAGCTGAGAACATCACTCTCAGGCACCATTATTGCGGCAGTCCTCGATGGCCGCCAGCTCAATTGGAAAAGCGAGGCACCAAAGTTTTCCGAGACTAAATTTCGCAACATTTTCCATTCTTGTCTACTCCTCTAAGGCTCTGGCCGCTCCTTTCAGTCGTCCAAGTGGGCGCCCCTCGCAGCCGCCCGTGGCCGGGGTTGCAGTCAACAGGCGCCAGGAGGGAGCCGATCACGCTCGTCCAGCGGCCTACCTGCCGACAGGAACATTATAAGCGCCTCTATTCAAATCAAGGAGGTTTCAGAGCGAACGAGTTACGCGGCGCTCGAACCGAGTCTTGGCTCTCGTTTGCTAGCTTGTTTTGCTCCGATGTTGCCGATTGTTGCTGAGAGCGCCAGTGTTAGGGAATAGTTCATGAAGGCAAACTAATGAGAATGGATTGGCGGGAGAGAGTGAGTTAATTCAGCCGCTTGCTCCTCCCCAAAGGCTCAACTTTGCTGCAGGTAAACATTCTCAGATTAAACACACGGCTCGCAAGTCTCGTAGGCCTAAAGCCTCTGCGGCGGCAGCCTATCTGCGCCGGCGATTCTATCAGAAGTCTGTAGGATGAAGATTGCAATGCTCAACCCGTCTCGCTTGCCACCCCCACCACCGCCTTGGCCCTGGCTGAGCCTCCTCGAGGCTTCTGGAGAATGGTTTCGCCTGCTTCCGGTGGACCTTGAAAATTTGGTATAAAAGGCGAAGGAGTGTAAGTTTATTCTTCAGTTCAAAACGATCTAAGCTTAAACTTCCAAAGCAAAAATCGAAAAACTCGAAAGCTCCCTCGCCTTCCGCTGCAAACGCACAAACAAATAAACAACAACCAGACAAAATGTTCAAGGTATTGGTGAGTATTTATGATCAGTTTAAACACACACAATATGAGAACGCTCCCACATGACACTGTGTCCGCTAACCTGTAACTTCCGAATGCCCCCATTGACAGATTCTCCTCGCTATAGTTGCCCTCTGCGCTGTTGGTTACACTTCAGCCCAGTACTACTACGGAGGCTACGCAGCTTACCCAAGCTATAGCTATGGCTACGCATATCCAAGCTACGGATACGCCGCATACCCAGGCTACTACCTGAAGAAGTGAGCTGCTCAGATGTGATCCGAGCCGTCGCATTTGGGTGTGCTCTGATTAGAAGTTGGCCACTTCAAACGTTCGTCAGACCACCAAGCCGTTGGACAGCTGATACGGGAGATGGAAAGGAGATGGATCGGGTCTGATTGGAGGCCTCGAGTTTCCGGTCTACCTGACACGACGGGCGGCGCGAAACATCTGCGCACCTCTCCACCCTTTGATTGAGTCCAACTGGCAGAAGAGAACTCAAAATGCATCAAAAATCGTCATCATCATTAGCAACATCAGTTGAAATTAACAGCACAATTGTCACCCAGTCATCATTCGTCACCAAAACAAACAAAATCTCTGCATTATCTTACTCAAGTTTAGCTGAATCCAAGCAAATAAGATTCCAATTTCAGCCGTCTCACCTCTTGCATGGTTCAACTGGATATTGTTGAGACGAGCCAGCCAAAGGGGCTCATTGAAGATCTTCAGCGCGCTGATCATGCAATGGGCTCAACCGGAACTCGAACACTCGGCAAAACCAGAGATTGAGCATAGAGACTTAAATTGGAAAACTTTTTGTTTGTGGTTCATTTAAACCTAGAGGAAGTAAAAAACCCAACTGTTGTCTTTCATTATTAGCGAGCGCTTCATAGGCGTCGAGTTTAATGTTTGGTTGGTTGTTTAGATTTGAGTTTGGTGCCCTGTTTGGCCCGAGTACTAGTAAAAGGCTAGCAGAGAACCAGATTGGACCGACAACCAGCCGAAATTGAATGTAAGGCGCCTACTCTGTGCCAAGTGATGATGTAGAGAACGACAAATGAGCTCATAAATAAAATAAAACAAAAATACCCATCGTCATCGCAAACCAAATTGTTTAAGAACTGCTAGACCCAATCATCTCATCTGTAAGATTCCCCGAAAAAGCTACGAGTTTTACATTGACTTTCGCACAGCTTGCCGGTTCAAGGAAAACGGTGCGTGCACCAGTGAGAGTGGTGCTGCACCAGGGCAAAAATTCAGTTGGCTATCGCTCCTGACCGTTTAATGCCAGCTCGCGCCAGCCGCTGTAATATTGAAACGGTTTTTTCGCGCTCAGCGCGTGCATCTGAAGTTTCGCTAACGTTTGCCTACCAGAAAGGGATGACCTCTTTACCTTTCGGATCCCTCAACTATTACCAACACTCACCACCCCTGAACATTCGAATATGTCCTCTTTTCAAGGACGAAGAAGTTCCTTGTTGAACATCGACAATTGGCTCGACAAATGTAGCAACGATGAGCCAGACTCGATCATATATGACCCGGAATTCTCAGAGGGGATTGCGGTCATGCAAACTAAGCAACTTGAACCAGATTTGAAAGCCTTCTTCAAATTTGCGGCCGACTTATGTACAAAAATTGGCTTAAACCAAGACAAAATTGACGAACGACTGAATGACATATCCGAGTGTCAGAGGACTTATTTAGAAACAATGAAAAATGACATAACAGACGAATTCGAGAAACTATGCCAATATAAACAAGAGCAATTTAACCAAGTTCAAAAGATGCTCTCGGACTTGTATCTGCCCCCGTATGAGCCAAACGAGAATTTAACGTTGTTAAATCATTGCAAGTTGTTAAAAATCAAATTTGATGAGCTCAATGTTGTCAAACAAAAGCGAATGACACGATTGCATGAACTTCGCGATCAACAGGCGAAACATTGTAGAATCCTCGGTATTGAAGCTCCGCAATTCAAGATCAAAACGGGAATACCAACTGAGGAGGAGTTGGTGAAACTGACGAATGCAGTTTCGGATTTGGTTAAAGAAGAGCGACGTCGTAAGGATAAATACAACTTGCTAAAAGATATGATTTTGCGATGCTTCGAACAGCTAGAATACGATCCGCAAAACGATTTCGAGCGTAAAATACCTACTGAAACTCCTCTATACACTGAGACCCATTTGATTAAAATGTCTGGCTTGCACTCAAAGTTAGAAGCTCTCTATGAAGAGAATCAAGCAAAGTTTGAGCAAATGAAGGCTAAACTTGAGGCTTTATATGACCGCTTAGATGTGGATCAAGGCGAGCGTGAAAGTTTCCTTTCTGCGCATTCGATATGCAAACCGAGCTTGATGTTAGAGATGGAATTGGAAATTGAACGTTACGAGGAGCTCAAGAGGCAGAACATTGGCAAATTCATCGTCAAGATAAAAGAAGAACTGGTTATTGAGTACGAGCGATGCAACGTCTCCCAAGACCAGCAGGACAACTTCTTTTCCCTGTCAACTGTTTCCGGTGAATGTAATGAAGAGCTCCTAGAGTTATATGAACGCGAATTAGATAGAATGAAGGCGTACTACGAAGAGAACAAGGAAATGTTAGAAAAGTTCCAAAGATGGCGAACCATGTGGAAGGAGCTTATCGAGCTTGAACTCAAGGCTAACGACCCGAATCGATTCAATAATCGCGGTGGTCAACTTCTACAGGAAGAGCGAAAGCGTAAGAAGTTGCAGAAAGGCTTGCCCGAGGTTGAGAAAGAGCTCATGGCACTCAATGAGAAGTATTCGGCTAACAATCAAGGTAATAAGTTCAAGATTTTTGATACGAATCTGGACGAGTTCATAGCTGGATGTTGGGACGAGCTCAACGCTGCTAAAGAAGAAGAGAAGCGAGAGCGCCAACGGGCTAAGCAGACTACCAACAAAGTAAGAAAACCCCTCCAACCACAAGTTGTTGTAAAAAGAACCCCAACAAAACGCGCAGCAGGAGCCGGCGTCACCCCCACACCATCGAAACTTCAATGTCTTGGAACACCGTCCAACGCCACATATAGGTCCAATAATCTTGGCATGAGCGGAAGCGTCAAAAAGTCAGCCCCAAAGAACAATCTGCAAAACAGTACAACGAAAAGAAGTCTGCAACCACCCCCAGGAAGCTCACTCATACCGAAGGCTCAACATGGTCAAGTGAGCCAGAGAGATAAAACCATTTCGAATTCGAATGGATCGGATTTCAGTGCACTCAGTTTGAGTGAGCAAGAATTCGAAGAGATGATTGTTACTTGTCCAGCATCGGCTAAACGAACAAGGTGACCATATAATAACTAGCCACAGTTCAGCATCATCCACCTCAATATGGTTCTAAACGAAACTTTCACGTGCACGAAGATCGACAAATTAAACGTTGCTGACTATTCTCATGTTATATCGCAACATTTATTCGACAACTACGGTCCAGTATTGGGCCTCGAAGAACGAATGAAAGAGCACAAGATTATTTCCACGGATGGACACCAGATTACGATTAGCAGTTTGCTCGTTACATTACATTTTCGAGCTTCATTGTACTAGTTGTTCTTTATTTTCGTTAATGATGATAGCTCTATTTTCTATTCTAAAGTATCTGACAGCGTTTGTGCTTAGGTGGCTTAGGTTTTTTGTCTGGATTCTTACGATTTATTTGCCTGACGAGATCGTAGAATATGTCATTGACGTGAGTTTTGGCTTTAGCAGATGTTTCGAGGAATGCGCAGTTGTTGAAACTCCTAGCTAAGTTGGCACCTTGATCTTTACCGACGACACGTTCACTTTCGAGATCGCATTTATTTCCAATTAGTATCATGGGCACATCGTCAGTGTCTTTGACCCTCAGTATTTGATCGCGCAGATCTTGCAGATCATTGAATGTTGATTGAGCTGTGATGGAATAGACTAGCACGAATCCTTGACCGTTCTTCATATACAAGTCTCTCATAGCTGTAAATTGCTCTGTGCCAGCTGTATCCAATATCTCGAGCATGCATTGTTGATCATCAACCTCCACTTGCTTTCTGTAAGAATCCTCAATAGTTGGATCGTACTTCTCAACAAATATTCCTTGCACAAATTGAACAGTTAGGGCACTTTTACCGACGCCACCGGAGCCTAACACAACAATTTTATACTCACGCATCTCTGATTTGTATTAATAGGTTTACGTGCTGAAGTTTATAGTGATGATATTGTGCCTCTTTAAGAGAAGGAAGCTTCGTTACTTTGCTGGTGTGATTGATGTTGGGATTCTTGTGGGTTCTTGCCCGGTTGGGTTAAGACTATGAACAAATAAAATGTGTGGCCAGTCCTCTTCCTCTAATGATAATAATAACTAATGGAATAATCTAACATATTCGAGCTTAAATTTTATTTTGACCATTGGTGACACACTAGTTAAGTTGATAAGTCCAAAGAACATAGCTGATACAATCAAACCGATATTCAGCTATTTATTTCTCTTACGTACATATGAGAACTCGATTCAGTGGATGAACCTGCAGCGGTCCGAAGTTTTCTGAGGGTTAGTGACTGAAGCGGTAGCGGCAGCAGCGACCGCAGCTCCAAGAGACACAGGCTGTATGGGCGAGCTCCCGCACAGGTCCGAAACGCCCAGCCCGCGAACGGGCGCCCACTGCAAATGGCGGCTGCCGGCGGCTAAAACACGCCCTCATGCAGCGAGCCCCGAAACTTGGATGCCCGAAAGTGCGTTTGGCGTATTATTGTTCAAAATCTCCGACGAATGCAAGCCTCGCCTCTGTCTCTCGCTCTTTCGCCCATTCGTCGTGATATCAGATGTTGTCTGTTGGGTCCCCTCTATTCTCTATCCTCTAGCAAAGATCAAATTCTTACATTACATTTTATCGTTACTTTAAAATTATGAGAACAGTACACATCCATTGAAGGTTTGCGACCCTTTTAATATTGAATCGAATCGTTCTTGAGATCACTAAATGTTGCAAACATTTTATAAATTTCATGAATCTTAACCGTCAAAAGAATTGTTGATAGTCAGACTGTGAGTTGTTTTAGACAAGCCGATGAGAGACCAGGCATCCGTCGTCAACAGATATATTCCAGATTGCACCTCCTCCATATTAGAATCCATGGTCATAGAGGAATCCTAATATAAAAACAGAAATATAGCAAGTTTTATCGCCATAAGTTAAGCACGACAAATTTTCGTTAGAATATCACCTCCGGCCTTCGCAATGACAGAACGATCATCTACCGCAATTAGTCAACTCTAGGTATCCCTAACAACCAGCTCATAATCCTGAAGAGGCTAATTATCAAAAAAAAACTTCGAAAATGATAACCTACTAGTTAATCGCAGAGATAGCCTGAACTGAGATCATGGCTTCCAATCGCAACCAATCTCGAGCCATTGGAGGCCATGCCCCTGATGACGCTCTGGACATTACCATCAGTGGTGATGATGACATTAATCAGCCGTCAGCCGACCCAGCGCGTATCACTGATCGTCCGCGGGCACAAGTTACCGATGTCGCCACTCGCACTGCCGGCAATCTTTTGCCTAAGCAAGCGTCGCACAATGACACTCAACTGATCCGTATGAGGCGCTACAACTTCAATTCGATGGTCAAGAGAAACGTCGAACTCATGTGCGAAGATAAAGTCAGTCAAAATAAGCTTGAAGAAGTACATTATTCTCTGCCAAGCTCTGTTAAGTCAACCTTTATTATGACATTTTCACCTGATGGCCAACGAGCTGCATCAACTCATGGTGATCATCGCATTTTCATTTGTGATTTAAATACAGGCAAGCTGCTTGATACTCTAGAGGGCCATCCAAAGACTCCGTGGTGTCTGGCCTGGCACCCTAGTCGAAGAGAAATACTGGCCAGTGGTTGTCTTGCGGGTGAAGTTCGTGTTTGGGACTTGCGATCGAAAGCCTGCGAATCCTGGACAAGCGATAACAGTTCGATCATAGCTAGCCTCGATTTCCACCCTAGAGAAAGGGTCCTAGTTATCGCCACGGCCAATGATGTTCATTTCTGGGATTGGAGTGAGTCCGAACCATTCGCCAAAACCACCACATCTCATGACAAAGAGAAGGTCAGATTTGTAGTGTTCGATTCGTCAGGTACGAGACTCATTACGGGTATTTATAATCTACCGAAATATACTGGATACAGTAGTGATTCACTCCAAAACAGGATAATCGATAGTTATCTCACACAAGGAACCATAGATCAACTACCGACAGAAAACATGACACAAAATAGTGAGATCACAAGCCCCTTGAGCAGCTCTCTCAGTTCGATCGACTCTTACAATGAGCGTAATGTTAATCAACCGACTCTAAATAGACACTTGATTCACGGATTGAACAGTGGCGAGCAAGATTTAAACCAAAGGAGCACCCTAACATTATCTCGAGTCGCGTTCCTCTACAGACAGCTTGAAACTCTAGAGGACTCGATGCGACATACAAGCTTCTCTCCATACATAGAAACGCACCCTATCAACTCCTCGGCTGAAACTTCTGGTTCTACTCTAAACAATCAATCCGATCAAGAAGGTAATCAAAGAATCTTGGCCAGCTCTCAGTCTGCAAGCATAGAGACGAGCGATCAGCTCGAAGAGGGGACACCACCGACGCAACAGGCATCTAGTCAGGATAGGATCGAGCAAGCACGTCAACTGGACGAGACTCATTCAGATAGACCTACAAGACCACCGAGTGCTTTTGAGCCATTTGTGGTGTCATTCGATGAGTCTCTAGAGCATCTTCAACTATCTCCGCTCATTATTGATGGGCAAACAATCAACCTCGCCACAATAGTAGAACAATATCCTGTGCAGGTCAACCAGACCTCAATCGACTTGCATCATCAGTTACATTATATGATGCAATTTGAAAGTATAAACCAAGTGAACCAAAACTTCATACGTATTAGTAAGCTAATGAGTAGTGTAAGGCTCTACAGGCAAATTGTTCAACAAATTTTGTCTAGTAATTATGGACAAGGCCACTACCAGCCCAATCAGATTCTAACTGCACAGAGCGTACCACCAAGAGCGGCTAGACATGCGTCCCATCTACCAATTGTTTTCCGTAACCTCCCCATGGGAAGTTCATCAATCGAACCGAATAACTTCAACAGAGTGATGAGAACTACCGACCCCATTCTAGCGATCCAATTCAGAAACTCAGCACGAAACGTTCCTCTGGTAACAGTTTGCAAAATTGATCTATTGGGTGCCAGGTCAGCCGTCATCATGCGCGCACAGCAGTTGATTGAACAAACTTTTTCGGAGCTAAGACCACCAATTTTGCTGCCATCCTCAGAGGCGAATATGGGTGTCGGGGTCCGTCAACCTGAAACCGGGGTCTCAGCATCATCAAACCGCAGCGAAACCACCAATGAAGGGATTCGTTCATTCTTCCCTCTGCTAAACCAACTGCACCAATCCCTGACAGTTATAAACCACACACCTGTCACGACCTCGAACGTTCACACACATATATCATCTTTGAGAAATCTCATCAACAAATTACTATCGATTTTGTCTTCGATGTTTCATACTCAAGATGAAGGTCGCCGACTGATGAGTTTGATACATGATATCGCAAACAGTTTGACAGGTCGTAGTTGGGCTATTCCACTGGGTGCAACTTTGGACGAAATTCGACTCGATGTTATACACACATTGTGCATCGTGGATCTGACATTGCATCTGACTCGCCAAGTGCAGTTACTACAGATGCAGAGACTGTCTGCCATTGCCAGAATTGAAGAATCACGAAGATCATCTGCCCTGACCCAAGATGCTGATAGCAGAAATCAAACAGCGCCCACGAGTGCCAGCTCTAGTACAACAACAATGCCCAGCACCTCTCGTGAGGTATTCCAATCGGACGCATTACCCAACTCTAAGAGAAAAAATTCGAAACCGAGCTCGAGCAGCAATGATTTTCCGAAAAAAAGGAGATTTGATGAGGAGGCTATGCAAAATGCAGGCCACGATACAGAAATGATTGATTTAAACCAGGCTGACTCGTCTATCGTCGGTGCCGTGGGCTCCCACCCAAGTGTTTTGAACTCTAGCCCATCTACAAATCAGCTGTCTCCAGTTCAGGCCAACAACACGCATAATACTTTAGCGGAATCTGCGCCATCCGAAAGATTAGTCTTATGGAACAATGCGCAAAGTGGACATGTTGAGCAGAACATTCAAAGATTTTTAGTCGCAACTGCATCAAGTATGAGCAACAGCCATATCTTGGTGAGAATCTACCATCGGCTACATGGTAGTCCCATAATCTTGCCATCTAACAACATGGTGGACCACTCTGCTGGAAGCGAAAGATCGAACCTACCGCACGAATCTCGACGAAGAGCTTTATCACAAGACACATCAATTAATACCCAAGATAGCTCCAACACAACCAGCACAGATCCTGGACAAAGCCGCCAAGCCCACGCAAATCATGCCTCGTCCGCAGCCGGAAACTCGGTGGCATTCGACGCCTGGCAGAGGCAGCCGCACTTACACGTCTATCAGACGAGAGGCGCCGGCCAACATCTCTGGATAAATCACTGGACCAGTCCCTCTTCGATCAGTAACTCGAACTACAGACTTCAATGTTGGGATTTTTCGCTGTCAGCGATACCAAACATCAAAGATTCGCAGTCGAACATTATAACTCAAAGATGTCGCATCATCAACGATGCTAGCGTCGATATTTCGAGTGATGGTAGCCTTGTTGCCTGTCTGGTGCCAAAAGACGAGGGAGTTTTCTACCCAAATTTCGATTTGAAAATATTCTCTCTTAAATCGGATGATTTCGGCTCGTGTTTACATCACCTACCTCACGGACCGAACGCTGTTTCCGTTTCACTATCGCCCTCAGCTGCATATGCTGTCGTTGGTCAAAATCTTCAAGTTAAATACATCAACAGCAACCCCCCAAGCGAGGACGACTTGACTATAGCCAAGGTTTTCAAACTCTCAGGGAAACAGGGGCACGTCAGAGATATCAAGATTAAGAGGGACGATTTGCTGTGGAGTCTGAACGCTATACGATGGCTGCCAAGAGGTATCGTCTACAATGTAGGTCCGCAGCACCATCAGAGGTATCAGGCAACGCGAATGCGCAACAGGGTCGCATGACTACGGCATCCTACGAAATTGCCCGAGCTAGCTTGATCTTAGTTCAAATCTTGCGAAATTCGTTCTTATTTGGTTCCCAACTTGAGGATAAGGCAAATCTCTGCACGTGATGATAGAACTGACATATTGATATACATATGGCATATTCATGCGATCATGGACCGCTTCATGTACCACTAATAAACGAGTCATGTGGTAAATTTGTATCCCAACTCATAGGACGAACTATTCTCCTAGTGTTTATTTCTGTAACGGATCTGCGTCTTCATTCAGTTTATTTATCACAGAAATTTTTTCAATAATCTGGCAAGAGTACTGAAAAAAGCACCAGCCAGCCCAGGGTTGTGGGCTGTTTTGCTAGAATACGACCATAAACTAGAACGCTCTTTCTCCAGTCGTTCGATGAGTTCTTTGTTGCTTGTGATTAGTAATGTCTGTATTTCGAAATCTCTTTTCGAAGATCGGTAGTTGAAATTGGAAGACCCCATTAGATGCATGTAGAGATTATCCAAGCCATCTATCCATATTCCTTTGGCGTGAAATGACCACCCCGGTCGATCGTAGAGACGCACTTCACAACTTTCATTCGAAGCCATGTAACGGTTTTGTATGGCAGAGTAAATATGAGGAATGAATCTAAGCAATCCGTCAGCGCCATAAAAGCCGTTTGCTTTTTCAGAAGGCGCCAAGACTGAACTCAATCTCAATTTACATAAGGTAGGGCTCGGATTGAAATAACCTGAGGATAGATGGATACGTCCTGATGCGGGTAAGATCGAACATAGAAATTGCATGAAATCTTCTTTGTCCGAAAGAGATTTGTATTGAATCAAAGGTATCATTAAAGTGTCGCCCGACTCAATGCCATGATGATCTGTGAACTTGTTGATGAATGACCTATTATGACTCCTCACCAAACTCTCTATAGATCCACTTTCTTCATGTAACGTATCGAGCAGATTGAACATGTAATCACTCAACGACCTGGAATTTTTAATAACAATATAGCGATCTTGCCGTTTCTCGAAGTAAGCTTCACTGAGGTTCGCCCCAGTGATGATAGTATCGTCATCAAATACCATTATCTTGGCATGGAAAGTGGACAAAATCTCGTTCCATTTCTTCACTCTTCGAAGGACGAATCTGAGCATACTGCTACTCCTATCTGTGAAGACTAAATTGAGCTTAACATCGTTGAATGATAAGAGTCGCTTCAACATAAGGACAGAAGATTGCCCAAGCCGATCTGTCCGCTGGGCACGATTTCCGTCAAGTACAACCCTGACTACCAGTTTCGGATTCAGTCTCTTATTATCACATATCCGTTGGATCATGGTGCTTTCTTTGCAGCCAGTGCCGATATACAAGGCGCTGAGTGCTACTCGTGTTCTTACGCCGCCAACATTATCTAGTAGAGTACCGTAGAATTGGTTTGGTTGTTCCAAGATGAGAACACTGTTAGCACGTACAGGTATGACAGGCAAATTGGCCCTGCGTGCATAGTCCTTGATCTGGGCAAGCATCCTCATTTTTTCCTTCGAATTTAAGGACCACTTCGGATTAATCATCCTCGAAGTCGCTCCATTCCTCTATGTTTGGAATTATCGGGGGAGTAAAGTTGGACTGGCCTTGTTGTGCAACTTTCGTGTACAAAATCGGTGTGTCAATAACCCTCGAATTGTCAAGTACGGGTGGTACTATATGCACAATATTTGGATTGTAGCCAAGTTTGATCATTCGCTCTTTCAGATTGTTTTTTGGTATGGAGGCCATCTCATGGGCTGAACGAGACGTAAAGGTAAGTCACATAAGTTGATCAATAATCTGTTTCTCTTTTCGCGAGTTATGGAAATACGAGATTCTCTCAGCTTCTTTTGGTCGTTATCTGTACCGAGCCTAGTGACTCTCGCGGGCACTCCTAGAAAATGACTTGGTGCTTATTTCTGAAGGGTATGTTTCTGTTCTTGACTTCTCGGACCGTGCACTTTGTAGTTCACTCTTGTCATAAGGAACATTATTTATCATAGTCGTCCATCTATTTTTGTCGCGAGAATACACCATTCTTGAAAGCTGGTCTCCTCGAACAAGTTTGATCCGCGCTCAACGTGTTCACGGGCTCTTCGTGGGCTGCAGAGACGTACGTGCACGGTAATCGCGGACCCGCGTTATAAGAGAAAATCTATTCCAACTTCAGAAAAGTTTATCATACTACCGATGGTACTATAAGCATTGGAGAAGTCTACATTCCTTGCTTTTTCAAGAATAGTATGTACCTATTCTATCAAAATAAAAGAAAAGAAGCGTTGGCGTATTGTAACCTTAGGTTAATTTAGAATTGCAATTCAAGCCAAATGCCACAGGCGTTCATCAACCTACATGCTTTTCTTCAGGATTTGAATCCAAGCAAATTTATCGTTTATTTCAGCACTCTGATATTTTGTATATTATTAAGTTGGAGACTTGACAACATAATATCTTGCTCATACTGGCTTATCTTCTCACCCCTCTGGATATGGAAGGCCATTGTAGTGTCAGGCGCCACTGTTGGTGTCGTGATTTGGGTAAGAAATCCCGGCTACAGAAGTAGTAGCTCGAGCTATCTGCATTTCAAATCCATGCTCATATCAACAGCTCTCCAGCTATTGCTGCTTATGTTTGAGATATTGATTTGTGATAAACTCGAAACGAAACGACATTCGTGGACCCTGGCCTTTATGCCGCTACTATTTCTCTCACTACTGTCTATATCAGTTTGTGTCTGGTCAGTTAGAAATGGACGTGGAATTGAACTTGAATTCTTCGCAGCCATCAATATATTACAGATCATATTGTTCGCTCTAAAATTGGACAATTTCATAGATTGGTCATGGACAGTCGTATTCATACCATCCTGGATTATACTTTGCTTCGCAGTTCTCACCATAACCTACGCGATGACATTTGCCGCCATATTTTCGCGATCGCCTGGCATGGGAAGCGAGCAACGTCGTGCAAGCATCTACTCAGCCTCATCATCATCTATTGTATTCTTGCCATTGTTGGTCTTCATCATTCTACTTACTAGCAAGCTTGATTCACCACCAAATGTGATGACCTTAGGATACTTTGTCACTTGTGTGCCTTTATTCTTCGCCCTGATCATCTTAATCCGACTCTCGTTTAGATCCAAGCCAGGTAGCCTTTGGTGGTTTGGGATGCGATCTGACTTTTGCACCTTTCTGCTAAGAACATGTCCAGGCCTGAAAGAGTATGGTAACACGTCGTTTGCCTTCGGCTCAAGACAAGAAGGAGATATCGCAGGTGCAAATAACTCTCGGCCGGGCCAGCTCAATGACAGGCAAGAGGCCTCCACTGGTCGGCAATCAACAAACTTCCCCCAAAAAGAGTCTGGAGGCTTCCTTAAAACACTGTATCAAGTTTTTCCGCTCGACAAAAGAAATCAGGGTCAGGACAGTCCATCTCAGCCAACTTTTCACAAGCTGATATTAGATACGCCAGACTAAGACAGCCGACAACAAAAATACTTAGAACTGTCCTCCAAGCAAACTCGGACAAAGGGCAACTATAGAGCGATTTGACGGTTGAGTCCTGAGTTACAGTCTCCCACATCATTTACTACTCAAAATTCTCGCGCCCAGTTCGTCGGCCTCTTTCAAGGCGTTGGAGTATCACTTTATTTATTTTAGTCGTGAGTAGGTACACTCAACCTTAAAACACTGCCACCCCAGTCCGAGAAGCTAGACATAATCTGCGATCTCTCAGGCCGAGTTTGCCGGACTCGTGATCGCGTTGAGCACAGCCCTTGAATGCGAACGGCTCGCGTGAGGGAGCCCTGTCGAGATTCACAATTCACAACTTGCAATGTCGCCATAGGCAGAATTTCCTGTCAACACCACCGCCATCGAAAAGTTATTATATGACGCCTTCTCCTCATTTGGACCAATCCTGCAAGCGCCAAAAATCATGCGCGATTATACATCAAGCAGCTCACGAGCCTACGCGTTTATAAACTACGCAAACTTTACCAAATTTTGGCCACTTTGCTAGGCGGCAACACCTTCGACCACTCCGTCGTCGGATGAATGCGAAATGGAGGCGAACAATCTCGGGGAAACGCTCAAGTCTCTACTTAGTGATCTGGCGAGCGACGTCTCAGCGCCGGACAAAGCTGGCGCTGATTCGGTGGAGGCAAATGTTGATTTTTCAACCAGCGAACAAACGAGTGATGCTGGCCAGGTGAGGGTGGAATTATAGGAGGAAAATCTGCTTGGACTGGACTGTCCGCGTGCAAATAAACTGAATGTCCAATTTTAGTGCCTCCGCTAAAGTGGCCGCCCGAGGATATTTGGCAGCGATCCAAACTACCGCTAGTTAGATGGTGTGAAACACCTGCACGACTCCTGCTCGTCCGGTTCTTGCTCTCAGCCTCCATCCGCCCACCATTCGTGTCCCCTCTCATCCAACGAATGTCTAATTAGCAGCCTGCTCGACCCTGTCAATCAACCGGTCTGTTTCAAATTTGCTTTAACAGGCTAAAGCTCTGCTTGCAGTTCATCCGGCTGCTCTAGTGTTAGAGATGATGCAATTTTTTGTCCAAACTTCCACTTTCATGCCAGCTGGTGTCATAACGGAAGTCGCGACCAACTTTGGCCAAAAGAGCCATTGGAAGCCAGCATGTCGCTTTAGCCGAAGCTCAATGTTAAGTTCACTGGCCCCAGACCAACTGGACGCTAGTCAGGAAATCTCATTGAAGAGGCGACAACTCTCGCTGATTCCCAAGGTTCGTGCTAAACTGGCAAAACGTTGGTGAATGGGCAACTGCACCGGCCGTCTAAGTTCAAAGGGATTCGTGCCTGTTTTGGGCCTAACTTGGCAGCAGTTAGTGAAGCTAACAAGCGTGAATTTGTCGCTCAGTTATAAGAGTGAAGGACTGTTCATCTTGGAGTTGAATCCAGAAGGAGCGACAGCTGATAGAATGAAGCTGGATTGTTGGCGAGGATACACTCGCGAGTCCGCGCACGCTACCTGCTTGAAGCTGGAATCCGGATGACGCAAGTTCAAGTTTACCTGGCTCGTAGCTCAGGCCGCATGCAACGAGCTCGCCAGCGAACTTTCTATCACTCTCACTGTCTCCCCCCTCCTTTGTTTCAAACAAGTTCCAGCAGGTTTCTTTGCGAGCAACGTTCAAGAGCTCTAGTGGACAACCGCTCACCTTAGCTCTATGGGCTCACTCGATTGGATACAGCTCGGCTTCATCTCGGGCCACCGCACAGTCGCAACGGGTGGCCAATTAAATTTAAAAATCCTCCATGCAATCTCAGCCAGCGGGGTGAGCTAGTTAACCTGCTCAGTAATTCAGCATGTAAATCCAACCTCCTTTTGTTGACAATACTCTAAACTAGATAGTTACGATCCAACATTCAAGCCTGAGTTCTGCAAAGCATGGAAACGATAGCTCCTGATTGTCAGGCCGCTCGTGCGCTCATGTAACAACTTGGAAATTAATCAAGCCATGAGGCATAGGCTCTGCACCCAATGCATCCAAGCTGCGGCTAGCGAAGCAAACTCCAATACTAAGACTAGCCAACCCAAAGCACCAGCAGAATCAGCGCCTCGAGTGAGGCGAACGATAAAAATTAAATCAAACTTGGGCCCAAAGCTAGGGGGTCCATATTATGGTGGTGCGACGAAAGCTTTAAGCGCCCTCGAGACAAGCGACCCACCAACAAAACATGGCCGATGTGGACCAAAACACTCAAAGAGCTCCCTGTTTTTGTGTACAAGTTTGTTGTTCGTAACCTTAGTGTCGAGTCAGTTAGTGTATGAGAGTCTCGATAGTGTGGCGAATTACAATGTTAGCCGAGACCACGATCACAAACCAGATTGCCACCAATCGCGATCCCCCCAAAAACGGCACCAATTCAACCTGGCACCAAGCTTGGCCCCAGATTTGGATGGACCGCTTGCGCACCCCAAGCACCTCGGCCAGATCGATCGGCAAGTGAACTCGCGTAGTTCTTACCACCAAAACAAACCAGATCAAACTATCCAACCTAAGCCGCTGCACTCGAGGGTGAGGCAGCAGGTGAGCAGCAACCAGCGCCAGCGAGCTCCCCAAAATGCCTGCACTGATTGCTTGGCCATACCGCTGGTGACGGTGATGGGCGACAAACATTTCAGCGGCTTCCTAGTTCCGCCCTTCACTAAACCTCAGACCTCAGAGCAATATCAATTGCAGCACCATCAACAACCCCAACTTGCCTACCACCAGAAACAATACAGTGCACACGAATCTAGCCATCTGCCGGTCCAACGTGACGCCCACCCACTTGTGCCAAAATCAGACGAAAAATGCCCCATGACTGGCCCTCTAACTGTCTGCGATCAAATTAACTCGTATCCAGCGGACGTAATTTTAAACAAGCTCGAAAGTGCTAAAAGATTGCTGAAGCAGAGCGAGTTTAACCTGGACAGTCTATTCTCGGATGAGCGTGACCACTCTAGTGAGCCTTTCGAGCTCAATCAGCAATCTTCGGCACAAATTAACGGGACGAATCGAGACTCAGCAGGCAACTCAAATTTGATGCCCGATCGGCGAGGCCAGCAAGCGCACAGAGGTGGGCCCAACGCAAATATCGGCTCTAGCGTGGTCGATCAATGGAATTCGGAGCACCAAAAGTATGATGAGGCTGGAGGTCGGAGTGTTGAGCCAATCAGAAGCCATAACCAGGAGCGAGTGAGCGCAAACCGTCACCGTTACAACAGAGAGATCGGGCAGCAAGATACGTCCGGTCGTGTGGCGGCGGCGGACGACTTCATTGCGCTAGTCGAGAGAAGCGCGTTCAGAATTGATTCAAATGGTGGCCGAGGCGGCGCAAATGCTAAAGTTGGCAAGCTGAGCGATGGAACGAGGGCCAAATCGAGTCTGAATAGAGCCAGCAAGCCGATTGAGCCCTTAGATAAGTACCAAACAAATCAGGGATATCGGCGAGAGGCAAGAGGGCCGACGCTAATCTCGGATAGCGCGGCCAGCTCGCGCCCCCTATCAGCTAGCGCTCTTGCCGACAGACTCTTGTCCATAAGCCGTTCGTTGGTGGGCGAGACCAACGAATTGAGGGCTACACTTGATCGGCCGCAAGTTGTAAGCGTCAATAGACAGCCGAGCGGCCTCCATCAGTCTCAAGTCGAGGCGGATGGCCTGACAGAGGAGCAGCAAGCTGAGGACGCGGACGACTTATCGGCTTGGGCTGGCACCCTGAGCCTCTCGCACAATTCACTGCCAACAAACGCTAAGCCAAACAAGTCTGGCCCCTCGAGGCGCTCCAGACGACAGGCAGCTGCAGCTCGTGCGGCCACCGTGGAGGGCAGACAGCAAGTTAACCAGGAGGCGGATCCAGAGAGGAACTCTGTGGCAGCCTCGGGAACTAGTCAAGCGGAGCCAGTTTGCAAGGCTAGATCAATTTATATCAGCCCCAAGGCGGCAGTAAGTAGAGGTCGCCAATTTAAGAGCAGATAACTTGGACATCTAAGCTTCTGAGCGCTGAATTTTCCCATCTGACACTTACTTTTGCCTCTCTCACACGTCCATCTGCCGCTCTCCAAGTTGAACGACAAGAAACAGTGGAAGTACGTTGTCAACGCACCTGAACGAAACCCTCAAATCCGCCAAATAATCAGGGTCGACGTTTGCAAGTAAGTGTTTGCTCTAGCTTGAATTGGTAATAGGCTTGCACCATTCGCAAGCCTTCGCCTTGAACCGTTGACGTTAGCCAACAATTCTCCCTCTCTCCATTCAAGGAACCCTTTTGGACCTTGCTCTGACCAAGTGACTCTACCCTTTGGGTTCACAAGCCAGTGGTGAGTAGATGATGGAGAGGAGTGTCTTTGCGCTCAAGTGGATTAAGCAACTGACCAGTGTGCCCATCTCGGCGCCCCAAAAACAGTAAGCAGAAGTACTCGAAGAAGAAGCTGCTCGCCTTGGACTCCCAAAGTGGACTCTTGGAAGTGGACACATTCTTCATACCTTCTTGTTGCGTTTGCCAGCTTGTTCGCGACTTCGGCCCTCTTGGGGGATCGAGCGACGGCGAGGAGTCGGATTCCATGGGGAACGCGGATGACCGGGCGGTTGGCAGCCGAAGTGGCGGCTCAGACGCTGCTGGCGCCGATGGAAGTGAGCAGGAGCCAAGTAGTAGCACTGCGGCTACCACCACAATGGCCGACGATCCCGATGACGGCTTCAGCGCGACAACTGAGAGCCAAGCAGATGGGTCTGGCGGCGATTCCGGCTCTACCAGGCGTAGATGATCAATATTGACGCACCGCAAGCTAGATTAGACCATCATCAATATTGAACTTGCAATCTCAGCCAACTGGATCTGTTCTTGGCCTCTCGGTCAGTTTTGTAAACAAAACCCAAAAGTCAGCCACGAGTTCCATCTGATTTAAGGTTGTGGGCCAGCCTTGACTTGTTTGCTTGCATGCGATGTGGCTGGACTTGCACTGGAGTGCACAAGCCGCTTGAAGAGACTTGCAAATGGATAGCTGCGTCAAACTCCTCTACGGGGAAGAGATAAGAATGACGAGCTGTTTTGAATTGCAATGAGGATGTTTCTGTGGGCGAGATAGTGAGGTGAACATCAGATTGTAAGAATAGCCTATGAAAGGTTCGTAACCTTGGATAGAAATAAAGAGTTACCTAACTGAAATGAATAAGGGCTCGCAAAGAGACCCTCGCTAGGGGGTGAGCTCCCAACAGAAAGCTCCTTAATACCGAACTCGCCCCTTTCACTTGGAAAATCCACTCTTTTCATTCTTGCTCTGTTTTTCTGTAGAACGGGGGCCCATAATTTTCTGGGATTTTTCCCAAAAAGATGAATGGCTCCCATGTGCAAGAGTTGAGACCTTGACAAATGAGATGAGTTCGGACTCTCCAAAACTAACCGAGTCCTTGTCACGATGTTTTTAAGGGCCGAGTCTTTTCTAAGCGATTGTAGTAGGCGATGGTTGCATGTTTAGATAGCCATTTAGATAAGTCGGAAGCACGCCTAGGTACAGCCGGTGCCATAAGTTTCGATACATTTATCAGTTGGCAGGATCTTGCTAATATTTAGTATCTGCGGGGCGGCAGCTCAACCCTCTTCATTTTTGGCCCATCTTATCTGTGCCCGAAGAAAGGGGCGAAACTTTCGGCGCCAGCTGTACAATGACAATCCGTTATTGACTTGGGACCATGGATATGGCCACGAGCATACCTCCCATATGGAAATCCCAGATGACTTTTTGCTATTTGTGGGCTGATTCTAATTCTAATTCTGATGGGGCAACGAAAGAGAATAGTTGATCGCTCTAGCTTCGCCCAACTTAACGAGCAAACCTCACTCGTTCGGCTAATGCTAACTAGCTCCGCCATCCTATGTGAATCCAGGCTCAAGTGAAGTTGGTCCAGCCTAACGCTTGCCGAGCCCATCAAACTAGATTGGTCAAGTGTGGTTGATGTCTTTGCGAGCAAGCTAATGAGAATAATTGAATCAATTCTGGCTACGTGGACCGGCCACCTTTGTTCCAGCTCAGTCGTTTGATTATTTGGCACTCCATTCGCTGCCAACTTTTGTAATTGGAGCTCGAGTGGCAATAAAGAGGAGGTAACACTAGAGCACTAGTGACCGTTAGCAAGTTTGTTGAATTTGAGCAAACAATAAATCACGCACAGGGGTCTACAGTGTGAGTCCTCGCCCAAAGCGACCAGCCCAAAGTGATCAATCACAACCCCCAAGATCAGGCCATCAGAATGTCCCCTCGAAAAGGCAGCCCTAAGCCTCAACTGATTCACGCAAAGTTTCCTCTCGCCATTCGCTTGACGAAGCGCAACAGAAATCACCCATTCGAGGCGACTGGGAGCACTGGCTTACCAAGAGCAGCCGCATGTTTATTAGATCTAGAAGAGGCCTAGCTCAAAGCTTGGGCGCCCCTTGCCATTGCCGCCCCTGTGGCCACTGTTCGGACCACCATGGCCGTCGTCGCCGTGATTGCACGTTAAACTAGACCGTCACGAGTAATTGTGATTGCCAGATTCAGGCCTCGTCCTCTGGGCCACTCTAGTGAGCATGCTCACAAATGGGCTCACTAACGATAGCGCCACCATCAGCTGCGCTGCCGACATTGCCTCTCGTCGGCTTAGAGGCTAGTGTCTTGTAGTTGCAACGTTGAGGCAGTTTTCCGCAAGCGCTGGAAGCAAACAGCTTGTCTCCGAACGGAAGCAGTAAGCTCGACGTGATACATTCAAACGCATCTTCGAGCGCTGCAGGTAACTTGGGGATAGAGTTTTCGCGCCAACCAGCAAGCGGTAGGCAATTTTCACGGACAATTTGCGCTTATCAACATTCGCCGTAGACAAGGATGAATCCAGACGCATAAAGGGGTATAGGCTGCGAGAAAGACCGAGAGAGAGAGAGAGAGTTGGGGATTTGCACTACTCGAGCGCGATCCTATCAGAGGGAGCGAAGTGATGAGGCAGAGCAAGTTTTTCTTGGGAGCAGAGATAGTGTGAGTTTATTACCCATGAACTGGA
>Ga0268249_1000126_pt1 | contig 48913 bp, 33 predicted proteins | sample AgamicAtPe_FD_200257 | JGI IMG/M metagenome (GOLD analysis project Ga0268249, IMG submission 200257) | Agave microbial communities from Guanajuato, Mexico - At.P.e (v2) (version 3) | ecosystem: Host-associated > Plants > Phyllosphere > Phylloplane/Leaf | place: Guanajuato, Mexico | collected... | reverse complement strand
GGCAATCAGAAACCCCGAGATCGCGAGTCTGTCTAAGCAAATTATGGCTGCATTACAAGATCCGGCCAACAAGACGCACGATTGTTTGGTGTCACTGACAAAACTAGAGTTCAAGCACTTCATTGACACTGCCTTCGAGGCAAGTTAAAATCACAACCATACAACACTGAGGTTGCTAGGGAAGAGCGGTTGCTCAATTCCCTTCATTTTTCAATTCATTTTTCGGAGGTTTGGCGGAGTGTATTGAGTTTGTCCCGAACCATTCAGTGTAGTCTGTTCAGATGCTATTCTGTGGTCCGTCCTTGGATACCCTAACTGAGGACTTGCTCTGTTTTGTGTTCACTGCCAAAGCATTGATCTCTCGGCATAAACGATCGATTTGCAACCAATAATTGAGGCTCGAACACATTGGAGCCCGCCAAATACCGCTCTTTTTGCCGAAAAGATTTTGTTCTTGATACCATTTTACACCTGCAAGATGATAGTCCAGGAGGCTGAGAATAGGTCGACATGCAGATATTATCGCCTGCCTAGGTCCATCGTCCCATGTATCCTCCGTAGCGGGGGTTACTGCTCTCGGCTTACTGGGGCGATATGACCTCAGAAATTCATCAATGTCCTGAAGAGTTGGCTGATTGTCGTTTGGAGCATCAGTTTCCTGCCTGAATAAGTGAATCTGGCTCAGTTCCTCCGCAGTGATCTCGCAACCTGGGTCTTCGGTCTTCTTGAAAAATTTGCACAGCTCTAGCTCTTCAAAATGAAATTCGCGATCTCGATTATTTCGACTTTTCTCGATGCTAACTGCGGTGTCGTTTCCATTTTCCCCTTCCAAACGAGTTCTCTCCTCTTCCGGTAGCTGGCTTCTTCTCAGAACAGAGTCCAGTTTGCTCATCGAGTAATCAACTGATTTGCAGGAGACTCTCGCGCACCTGTTGGCCGACTTGCGTTTAAAGTTCTCGTGAATTTTAGAGAACAGCCATTCTAATCTGGGACTGTAAGTTATTCTTGCAGAAGCTCTCTCAATGTCCTGAATTCTAATCAAGCTACAGGCTAAGTTTTGATCTCTTTCATTTGTTGAGCTTTTGTATAAATTTGTCAACTCTCTGCCATCATTTGACTCAAAGATTGTGACTGCATTAATTAAAGTTTCGTTGGCAAGTAGAAACCTCACTCTACTGGCTCCGTCTATATCTCCTCCCCCAGCAATCTCGAATCGGCGCCTCAGGATGTGTACTGATCTAAGCAAGGGTATAATGTCCTTGCCACTGATGTCGAATCCGCTATCTAGCGCCGATTTAACAACTCTATACAGATTGAAATGTGACTTACTTAGAAAACACTCGTTATGTTCGCATTCTGTAGATGATTTGATTTTCTTTCCGGCGGCGGGTAGATTTTTTGGAACAATTAGGACTATTGCGCCAATCAACAGGATTATCTCGATGATTGAACCGGCCATCTTCGCAATCTAACGGACGAAGCTTTTTCTATTACGTGTTTGAAACTGATCTAACTGGGAATTTATAGTCGACATACTACCGGATAAGAGCCGATGAAGTTTTGCTGATTCTGCTCCGAAATGAGCTGTTCCAATCAGAGCGCTCGTATCTTAATGGCTCGACGTGAGCTCTCATAAGCGGATATGAGAACTGGAACAGTAGCCTTTTGTTGTTAGCTGAGTGTTGTCTCTTGGAAGTTGCATTTCAGCAACTCTTAGTCTGGCCGAAGGAGTACCTGTCGCTCAAAGCAAGCTGTCATTCGATTGACCTGAACGAACGAGATGCTTGGGCAGAGCTTAGGTGGCCAGAAATTCAGCCATGGAAGCAGTTTGAAAGGAATTGAATGGCTGAGTATCAAGTGTCTACCTGCAACTGGAGTCCATAGCACATATTAGGTCAATGACAGACCATCAGGCACATTCCGTCGTACGAATGACTTGGCGCTCCAACGCGAAACAAAAGATCCGGAGCCGACATAAGTTAGCGAGAAATTTTCTACTCTTGACTGACTAGCAGCGTTCGAGAAACTAGTCGAGAGGCCACGAACAAATACGGTGTCCTTCTGTCAGAGAGTGAGAGAGAGAGTTTGATTGGATGCGGTGGTTAGTTAGCTACCGGCTTTATGTCATCCAGCTCCACGAAGTCTGATCTCTGAGCTCACTTCTACTGCGTTGGCGCTCGTATCCTCGACCAACGGGCGCGCAGGCCCTCCATGGAACATGCGACCATGTTTTGGAATAAATGAACTCGAAATCGTGAATTGAACATGATCCACTTTTAGATAAAGCACCCACATTTCCTGAAAACTTATCCATGTCGAGCGTGTATCTAGGTTATATCGAGGATGGAGACTCGATTGAGGAGGAGCTGGACGAGCAAATTGCACCATGGTTGGTCAACAAAATCGGAGGCCTGCCTATTTATCCATGCTCAGCCAAGGGATTGATCGAGCTCGAACAGATATTAAGACTGATACTATGCAAGCATTGTAAGACCAAATGCGTCCTCATAGTCCAAATGAACAGTCCTATAGACGATTCGTCTCTTGATAGAGTTGTTCAAGTTTTCACGTGTGTTAAGGCAGACTGTACGAAGCATTCTTGGTTCGCTGTCCGATGCATGTTTGCCAGAGACTCAGAATCGATCACCCTTAATGACAGCATGGGACCCGATTTGGAAGAGCTAGAGATAACCTCTGATCGAAAGGGACGCCAGATTCTTGTGGCTCCTAAGAGGGAGTTCTTCAAGCCCCTCTATCTGAGCGTTATCGAAGAACCCACTGGAAGAGAGGACTTTGCTAAGAACAACCTGAAGTATCTCAAGCTAGCATCCACTTTCTCGGATCTAGACATAAAACCGGCTCCAATCGAAGAGAAGTATAAGAAACTCAAAAACTACAAGCCACCAAAGCCACCATCACAACTCTCAGACCTTGAAGACTTCGAAAAGTTTCAGCTCGAAAAACTATACAACAACGATAAGACTATGTATAGGTACTACAAACGATTGGGTCGCTTTCAAGCACAGGTGGTCCGTTACGATTGGGCTGGTGAGCCTCTCATTAATTCCTGCAAAATCAAGATTCATGTGCCATCCTGTTGCTGTACTAGTGCGAGAAAGTTTGAATTCCAAATTATGTCCGCTCTTATTAATTATCTAGAAACTGAGAAGGAATTCGACAGGGAATCTATGGACTTCTCCTCCGTGATAATTCATAGTTGTTCAGACAATTGCTCAGATAAAGTCTATAATTTAGAGGATACTTATTTCATGCCCGATCCTGACGCAAGAGTCTACAACAAGGTCAAGAAGAGAATGCTAGCGATGAAGTTGAAAGACGCTAAGGCTGAGGAAGCTGTACACGATATCGAAACTCCACAAGTAGAGCTAAACGACAGACATGGTGAGAGAGAAATCGAGGTTGCCTCAAGCCAACCGACCAAAGTCAACCGGAATCCTAGCGAGAAAGCCAAAAGAAGAAAGAAGAAGAATAAAAAGAAATGACGCTTTATTGAGATCATCTTTTCTTGAACTTCTTGCTCGTCTTTCCTTTTCTCCGGTACTCCTTCGTTTTCATCTTCCTCTTCGCCTTTTTTGGATTCTCGTCCGGCAATCTGGTATAGTGTTCCTCTTCAAATCTAATGCGATTTATATCAACGCTATGCTTGGCCCCTTCAACAAATTCTGTTGGCTCTTCGTCTTGATAGAATTCATCATAGTTCTTGCGGCGTCCTCTATCTCCGCGTTTGTAGTCTGCCTCCTCAGTGTAAGCTACTGATCTCAGTTTGGGTGGTTTGTACAATTCGGCTGACTTTTTCGAAGTTTTGCTTATTCTGCGAGCCGATTCTTCTTTGCTCTCCTGATCTTCGCCAGTCTCATCTGACTCTTGGTCTTCATCGCAGCTAAGACTGCCTCCAGAATCGTCGTCGCTACTACTACCAGAATTTCTATCGTCTCTCTTAGAGGATTGATCCTCCGAATCGGCTCCCACGTCCTCTAACTCGAGGTCAAGATTGTTCACATCAATACCCTGACTCTCTTCTTCGGCCTCTTCAGGCAGTGTTATAAGCTTGTTAAGCTGGTACGCCAGTTTCCGATCGATTGCTTTGATCTTTTCGAGAATTACACGATACTCGACGCATCTTTCGACACTCTTGTGACCTTGGATTGTATCACCTCTAACCTTTAGCAGAATTATGTTGCAAACGTCTATCATGTAAGATAACAAAGTGTCGTTCTTCATATCAAGGAACGACAGTCCTTGTCTTATATCCTCTTCTTTATGGTCCAATTCATCTTGTATTGCAATAAATAACTCTCGAGCATTGTTGGCCTGCTCTTGTAGATTCTCCTCTCTTAGGTGGACGTCGATACCTTTTTCCTCTGAAGGATCTGTATTTAAGATGGTGATATCGGCTGCACCACCCATTTTTGGTTGATTCGGATGTTTGGACTGCTCTTTTACAAACTGGTCGATACACGTGCAGTTGAGCGATGCGCAAAACCAATGCTGCTCACGGGTTGCATGACCAGCTTCTGCACAATCCGCACCAATACAGGAAATCAGGTAAGATTCTGGTATACTTCACACAATTCACTCACTCTTAGTATATTGGAAGGGTTCATGTATGATAACCAAAATCGCCTCGTCATAAGTGGCACGGATTTTGGACAAATCATCGGTTTGCAGACTAGCCCTGCAACAGTTCATCCTTTGCCCGCCGCCACAGAAGGGATCTACACATCACGTGAAGAAAAACAGAAACTACCGATGAAAACAGCCCACAATTGAGTTGGCGATGAGCTCGAGGTTCACCTCAAGAACCCAACCTTGAGAAGGAACATGACTAGACAAGATCTCCTTGCCGCTCGTGTTAAGCTTGGCCCAAATAATCTAGAGGGTGGACTACCAGGCAGAGAGTCTCAACGAGATGAATTGTACAACTTTCTATTCGAGAGACTTAAAATTCGGCGCACGACAGTCGCAAAGAAAGCCAGAGTTTCAGCTGGATTGGTTGCTGATATTAATAAGCATATGAACAAGACCATGTTCGTTTGCGGAGTTCCTGGAACAGGCAAAACAGCAACAGTAATCCATGTTATCGACGAGTTGAAGAAGCTGCTAAAACGTAGACCAGCCCCAATTCATAAATTCGACATGACGTATGTCAACGGCCAGTTTCTTGCATCCCCAGAGAGAGTATATTCAGAAATACTGCATAACCTGACCAATGAAACCTGTAACGCAGAGAAGGCTCAACAGAAACTTGATTCACTTTTTAGAGATTCAACAAGTGGGTATAAATTGATCGTTATCGACGAATTGGACCTACTTTACAGTGAAAAGAGATCATCTGTCTTCTACAGTCTCTTCGACTGGCCATCATGTTCCGATTCTAAGATGATCCTTGTCGCTATAGCCAATGCGATGGATTTACCTGAGCGTTTCATGCGTGGACGGATATCGTCTAGGCTGGGTTGGAACAAATTGGTCTTCGAGGCATACACGAGCAGCTGCTTGGCTGAGATCTTGAGTGCACGTCTCAGTCAAGGCCTGCTAGACAAAACTTTCGATAAAAATGCCGTAATCGTTGCAACCAAGAGAGTGGGACGAACAACCGGTGATGCTAGGCGCATCTTGGATCTTTGTTGTTCAGCTGTCGATAAGGCCCTCAAAGAGAACGTACCGAAGGTTACCGCTGCCATCATCGATCAGGTTGGGCATCAAAACCTTGATTCCCAGAGAAGTGATTACTTAAATTATTGTTCACCACTGGAGATATATGTACTCAAATGTATTTTAGATGAATGCTCCCGAGTGGGAGAAGAGAACGTTGAAGCGCTGGGAGTGTACAATCAGCTTACGAAGAGATTATCCAAAGACGACCGCCTTAAAAACTATCACATACCAAGCGAAGGGTACCAGGCGATCCTGAACAGCCTTGCTGGTATCAACTTAATTCAGCTAGAAGGCGATAAAACGTTATTAGAAAAGCGACTGTTCATCAAAGACTCCAGTGATATTCTTAGGGAAGTTATATTAGCCCACAATATCATTTATTGAATGAAACTCAGGCTTGTATCTTTATCTCTACAATTTAAAGACTGAGAGAGTTAGGGCTCAGTGTCGATAGAATGATATGTTTATGAGCTCGTGCAGCACGATCGTTTCGAATCAAAAATTTTGACCGATTTCAGATATTTAGCAGGGCATGAAGTACTTGCTTCGGTCACCTCACTGTTTTCACCGAACAGACAGAAGGAAGATAAGATTGAATGGGAGGCAGCCAAGAGGGCGCCAGCTGGCAGGTGTGATAGTATGTGGGACCGTCGCGCAATGTAGCTCAACTACAAGCGAGCGTCGCCAATTCTGGTGACTCACGCGAAATTACATCGACTTACAAAAATGTGCCAACTCGACTGTTTGGACGGGCAAATATAAAGTCGGTTTGTTGGCCGAATTGGCTCATTGAGAGGATTGGGCCAAAATTTGCTCTCCCTTGTTGGCGGGCGCAGAGTGTTGGTTTGAGTTTTGAAGGCGAAACGAGGACTTGAACTTGACCTAGACAGGCGGCCAGTTTTGCGCGCTCGAAGGCCAGCGGGCGGGCGGCCGTTTCTAATGTCAAGTCCAGTCCCATCCAGTCCAGTTCAGTGGATCCCGCATGTGGTTGCCAGAGCAGCGGGCGCAGCATCCGGCTAGCGCAGCCTGTGCGATACTATCTGTGTCACTTACGTAATGTTAGGCGCCGTTGCCATCGGAGTTGCGAGCTTGCGCTTGAGGGTGCTAGAGTGCGTATGCAGACTCACGGGGGACTATTTTGTCCCGTCGGCCGCCAGTGGAGCCGCCGCCAACCAATGCGCCTCCACCTGGCCGAGCGATGGGCCTGGATAGCGTTGCGTTGGTTGCGCCCGGCAGCCAGCCACCAGTGACGTGCGGCCGCCCGACTGGCTTCGCGATTGCGCCCGGCGCCGTCGACCTTGAAGGCGGCGCCAGCGGCCGCGCAGTTGGCCATTGGGTTGCCCTGGCGGCGGCGCTGGAGCCATTTGCACAGGGCGGAGCTGGCTGGCTGGCTGGCTTTCTGTCGACGTCGCCGGCAAGCTCGGCAGTGCGAGCGGGCGCTCGAGCCGCCGGGCACACGTACGCAATTCTGGCTTGCCAACTGGAAGCGCCGAGCTGGCTTGGCGAGCGCCCGCTGCCAGCCCCCTGTGTTATGTAGGCTGCCTTGTCTGGCGGCGGCGGCGGCGGCGGCGGCGGTGGCCACTCTGCAAGCCGGCCCGGCTACATGGCTTGCTACATACCAACTCTGCTCTGGCGCCGCTCGCTGGCTGGCGAGCTCGGCTTGGGGGCGGAAGCGCTGGGGGAGGGGCGGCGATGGCAACGACACTCGCTCGGGCCCAACTGTGCGCAGCTCGGGCGAGCGAGTTGAGCTGGCGCCGGCAGAGTGGATTGAACTCTGGCTGGGAAACGTTTGCGCCCGCTTGCCTTCTGCGGGCCGCGCACACGGCCGCCCCTGCGCGCTTCCTGTGCAGAGCTCTGGCCGGCAGCTGGCGCCCGCTCGGCCATATTTCTAGCCGCAAGGCAGACACACATAAGCCAGCCCCTTCGGCCGGGCTGGCCCGCAGTGCAAAGGAGTTGTGTGTGCGCGGCCGCCCGCTCGCCCTGTGCACAGGAATCCGGGCGAAGGGCACACGAACAGGGCGCCTGGTTCGCGTGTGCGGCCAGCTGGCAGCAGAGCCGCCGCCGCCGCCGCGCTGCCTCTCGTCGCCCCCATTCTGCCCCCTCGCCTCCTCCTCCTCCTCTCTCCGTGTTCGAGTTCAACTGAAGGAGGCGAAACAGAGAGACAAGTTCAGTGTTGCCTGAGTTTCAATGCCATTGTCGAGAGGGCCGCGCTCGCACAGCCTATCGTTGGCGGCGCTCGCTGAGCCACCGCTCGCTGGGCTGGCTCGGCGGCCGCGCCAGCAGCAGCCTTTTATTCTCGTGAGCCAGGAGGATAGAGCTAAAAACAGTCGGCCAGAAGGCAATGGATGGTTGGTTGCTCCCTTCAACTTGGCTTGTGTATTCTCTCTCTCTCTCTCTCGCTCCAGCCAAACGCAGTTCACTGCTCTGCACTATACTTGTTATAACTGGGAATCGTACACATACACACACACACACAACGCGCACACACACACACTGAAGCTATTTCTCTCCTCACTATCTCTATCCCTTTACAATATTATATACAACACTTAGATCCCTATCACGACCCAGCCATCACTATTACTCCAATTATCCAACAACCAGAATTAATCATATTTACACCAGTGTCCTTGGTGGGCGACGCGCGAGCCCAAAGCTGGAAGCAGAGGCAAAGGAGGGAGCCCAGGACGGAGGAGCGAACGGCAGCTGCAACTTGTGCTTTCCCACAACATCAAAACCAACAATCTTAGCGCGGGCCTCTGCCAGCCCCATCCAAAGCCAAAATGGCAAATCCAACGCAACAGGACGAGCTGTGTCTTATTTGCAGCGACAGGGCGTCCGGTTTTCACTATGGCCAGCTATCCTGCGAGGGCTGCAAGGGTTTCTTTCGCCGCTCGATCACTAAAAATGTTGTCTACGAGTGTAAATATGGTGGCAATTGTGAGATTGACATGTACATGAGAAGGAAATGTCAGGCGTGTCGATTGAAGAAGTGTAAGGCAGTTGGAATGAGACAAGAGTGCGTTGTTCCTGAGGTTCAATGTGCTATCAAGCGCGAATCAAAACGGGCCCAAAAGGATAAGGACAAACCAAACTCAACAACTAGAGATTGCACCCCAAATGGAACGCAGCCACAGTTTAACCTTAACAACACGCCCATTAGCCAACAACAGCAGCAGCAACAAACACAACAACCAAGCCATCATCCGAGTCATCATCAGGTTGGAGCTAGTGGCCAGCAGCAGCAGCAGCAAGCTCCTCATCAGCAACCACTTCTACCACATGCCCAGAATCATCATCCAAACTCGAACGGTAACCAAACAATACAACAAACTGCAACCTCCCATCAGACTGCGCCACCAACCTCACATGTAGGCCTCTCGGCGAACAATCACCTCCACCCAACGCACCATTTAAACTCGCACCAGAATCATCATCTTAACAGCAATGGTAACTCCATACACCCGCACCATACACCAGCTACAGCGGCCACTATCGCTCCCCAAGCGCCTCAAACTCAACTCACACTTTCAAACCTTGGAGTCGGTCCCACAAACCACCATCACTCAATCCCACACCACCGAGCCCTAACGCATCAGCCAAATAGCCTGGGTGTCTCGCCACCTCATACTGGACAATTGAACAATCAGCAACATGCGCCACCTCTACCACCCTCGAGTCATAGTTCGCTCAATGGACCAGCACACGGACAGTTTACACCGAGTGGACTGACACATTCATCTCCTCCGACTCACTTGCCTACAAGTGGTATCAATGATCCTCTACTTACGCCCAGTAATCGGCTAGCTGCCTTGCAACAGACTCATGCAAGTAGCCTATCCCCATTGCCCGGCCATAACACGACAAACAGGTTGCACTTCGTAAACAATAACCTTCTGATGCACCAAAATCTATCTATGGAACAATGTCTACAGATTAGAGCCAAGCAAATATTAGAAGAGCGCATCGACATAATTAACGACCTTATTCGTTATCAAGAGGAGTTCGAATCACCCAAAGAGGAAGATATCCGAAACGTACCACCATACAATGAGGTACAAGGCGAGAGTCAACTGAGACATTTTACTGAGATGACCATACTGACCGTCAAGCTAATTGTAGAGTTCGCAAAGAAAGTTTACGGGTTTGAGTCGTTGACTCGAGAAGATCAGATCACGTTACTGAAGGCATGCGCTAGTGAGGTCATGATGCTACGATCAACTAGAAAGTATGACATCAAAACTGATAGTATACTATTTGCAAACAATCAGCCTTTTACTCGTGAAAACTATCGTAAGGCTCATATTGGTGAAATTGCGGACGCTATGTTCAACTTTTGTAGGTCCACAGTGATCCTACGTCTGGACCCAGCAGAGTATGCTCTTATTACAGCATTGATTATATTTAGTGAGAGGCCGAACCTTCGTGAGCCGGAGAAGGTCGAAAGTATTCAGGAATTTTACCTAGAGCTGATGCAAGCATATGTTGAATCCCGCGAGCAATCAGAAAAGTGTAAGTTCGCCAGACTGTTGTCGTTATTGCCCGAATTAAGAGCTCTAGGTATCGTGAATAGCGATGTATGTTTTTCGTTGAAAGTCAAAAATCACCGCCTGCCAGAGTTTCTTGCAGAGATATGGGACGTCAATCAAGAGAAACAAGATATTGATGACTAGAATGCAATCGATATTATTGCATGAGAGTCATGTCCATTATTATTGTCATTATTGATTATTACTAAGATTATTATCGTGAATTATGGACACCACGGCTTATGGTTGTTCTATTTTAAGAGGTGAGAGATTAAGAGGTATTCTTCAATAAACAATCTAAATGAGTGTTAAGCTGTGTTAAGCTAAAACTATGGGTTGCTTAGTTCAGGACCATAATCAATGATTTGACTTTACATCAGTTCACTTGTGAGAGCTTGCCAGGAGAGAAAAGTGACATGATTCAAGGATGTTCTTCAATATCTGTCCTAGCTTCTACAATTTCTACAATTCAAAGATCGAGGGGGCTTGGGCTGAATGTCGGTAGAATAATTTGTGTGTGAGCTCGTGCAGCACGATTGTTTCGAATCAAAAATTTTGACCGATTTCAGTTATTTAGCAGGGCATGAAGTACTTGCTTCGGTCACCTCACTGTTTTCACCGAACAGACAGAAGGGAGAAAAGATATCATGGCGTCGCACGAGCTCACTTTGAAGAACTATCATAAACAGTTGAAGGATAACATAAAACTCATCTACGAGAATTACATGGATTTGTTGAGAACAAAAACAGAGCATGTGAATTTTGAGGTTCAAGTAAAGTCTGCTGAGATAGTTAGGTCTTATCAATCATTAATGCAACTTGTGTCAGAAATAAGAGTTTTTCTGATAATAAACGATCTCGTGGGCTTAAATCAGCCGAGCTCAATCGGCCAATCCAATGTGAATTTATCTCAGCAGGCGGATCCAACTTCTCATGCAGCATCACAATCGCAACACCCCGAGGAGCGCTCTGCAGACCTGGATGAGAGATTAATCCGACTCAGAGATGAGATGTCGATGTTCTTATACGAGCTTGAGATACCTTTACCTTAGTCACATTTAAAAAATCGATAGGATCACAGCTGTGGAGAGATATTTAATGATAATTCTAGACTAAGCAAACGGATTGAACTTGCTCTTAGTTGAGCATCTTACAGTATTCAACGCGATTCTTGTCCTAATGAAGACATCGTCGTCTATGGGATTGATGGGATGCTGGAGTGAAGCCATTTGCTTCAATCTGCTCCATAAGCCGCCAATATTGACAGATTTGAAAGCGCTGATGCTATCGACAATTGAACAGAGCATTTGTGGTTGATTCGGTAACTCACATCTGATCTCATCATTAATACGCCTCCAATTTTCAGCACGACCTTTAATCAAATGTTCTTGATGTTTGTCTAACAGGCAATGATGTCTCAGAAACTCGCTAACCTCGCTGGGCTCAAGGATGAGGTAGAGGAGTTTATACACCTTCCGGAACGTTCTCTCGTCAAGTTTTGTTGGCTTCGCATAGTAAACTCCGTCCACCTGTAGGAATCGAGTCATACCACTCTGTGCTGCCAAGTTGTTGACATAGACGCCCACACCAGATGTGTAATCAACTAACCCCGGGCTCCTTTTTGGGTTGTTTGCGCTGGCTAGCAACTCCTTAGTTGTTCCTAATGATAAAGCAGCCTGACCACCAGGATAGTTATGACTAGAAATACGGGATAAAATTGTGCATATAGACACGTTCGCCGCTATAATCACAAGGAGTATAAGTGCCAATGTGACTCTCGCGGCTCTGTCCACTCGTTTTCTGTTCGCAGTAATCCGACCAAGGAAGATCCGCGTGTAAAAATGGATATTCATCAGTCCGCTAGCAACACAGATATTCAGAAATGGAGTGGTGAATAGGATAAATCGTAGCTCTTTATGCGGTAGAAGTGAATAAGTGAAGATGAATGCTAGAGTCGGAAGAAGATAATCCCTGGTGATTTTGTGATCTGCCAACAGAATCAAGGGCCCACAAGCTAACATCATCCTCGGCAGGCAACTGTAAATGTACCACAGGTATGGTTGAGTTCCCCACTCATGTGATTTGTTGAGCCATATGTTGAAATGTAGGGCTTCGAGTTCTGGCCAGACCGGTCTTGCCCAGAATATAGAGTCTACAATGAGAGTGATCAATAATGCAATCACACCTGCGGGTATACCCACTTTCAACACTTTTGCGATCGAAATATTGCGTCTAATAAATATTGCATCAATCAGGAGTAACCCAAAAAAGAGTGACGAATCAAATCTAAATATCACGACGCAGAGCGCAATATATATAATAGATTGGCTATGCCGTCGATTGATCCAAGATGCAAAGGCCAGATTTGCCAGGATTGCTGCAAAGGTGTTGGGAATAAACCGACCCGCATAAAACATATAATGGAACTGACTTACGGTTGCAGAGAGGAAGCACAATCTGAAGGGGAGTCCATATCTCCTTTGAACTGCTTTAGTTATCGCAGTTAAAGAGAGAACTACGAGACTTGATAGTGCGAACCTTGAGCCCAACTGCATAACAAATTGAGAGGTAAAGTCTGGCTCATCCTCCTGAGCGGATCTATCTGGATGGTAATCAGTCCATAAGGCCATGAGATGTATGGCGATTTTCATCGGCAAACCAACCAGTAGAGCCCCGACGAAAGTTCTGGGTACCACTCCTGGAAAAAGTATGTGATCCCATGGCAGATGAGAACGAGTAGCAATCTCTTGAACCGATCTGTTCCCACTCACAACGTCTTGATATGGAAGCTTGCCCGGGAAAAGATTGATTATGTCGTGGATAGCTTGAGTATTGAACGACTCCTCTACCTTGCTGTAAGGACAGTGTACCACGTAAATTGCGGTCACTGATAGCAGTAAGAATGTTTCAGCCACATTCAGTAGACTGGTTAGCATTATGTCAACCGTCCGAAACAGATATACCGCATTTGTTGTGATCTAATTGAGAGTTGGATGTAATATTACATGGAGTAAGGATGCCAGCTGGAAGTTTGACTATCGAATTTATTTCCGTAACTGCTTACTTTGACAGCGATTCACACAGGGCCAGAAACCAAGCAGCGCTCACAGTCACGAAATCGTAACCCATGAATACATCACTCATGAGATTACATCTAACAAGGCATGTGGACGCACGAGCGGAGACTGATCACAGGAGAAGGTGCGCAGATTCTCATTAGTTCTTATCGGAATTGACCACCACTAAATTTTGTCTCTCCTCAAGATAAAAGGCTGATCTAAAGTGCAATTGCTTGAATTCTCTCAACTTAAGCACAGTTCCACAATCTCCACACTTTGTTTTATCAAGAACCTTGATATGTCGACGACAGCCGACCCGACTACAAGGACAGCTAGTGCGATATGGATTGTCGGCTATATCTTTACAAATATAACACTTGTAGAGAGATGGTCTATTAGGATTCCTGTATTGGTTTAGAATGGAATAGTTGTGAGTTGTGCTCGAGGTTTGGGAGCTACAAGAAAGTTAGCACTAGGGGTCGTAGAGAAGATACTAAGATTTTTAATAAGTTCATTCTACCAACCTGATGGTCGATTGAGTCTGCTTTGGTTTTTGTCTACTCAAACCTCTTTTCTTGAATATGTTCAGACTTTTTGGCGGTGGTTTCGGTATGTAGACCTCGTTCAAGTCTTCGTCTGATGGAATGCCCTGTTGGTAGCCACCCTGGCTGTGATTAACACTTGTTTCAGGAGACACGTTGTTAAGGGTCTCACAAACAGTGTTTGTAGGTTGCTGTGCAGGAACTGGGTTGGGATACACGTCGTCTTTCAGGTTTCTGGTAGACGATAGAGAGATCCCCGATGAGGCAGCATCTTGGTTGCAGATAGTCTCGAATATTTCTGTGGTGGTCCTAGGTCGTTTAGCTTGTGGGTTCAATTCAGTCTGGTTAGCCGTGCGAGCACGACTGCTGATCAAGCGTTCGTAGGTCGCCCTATCAACCCTATATTCAGCTATCATGGCGGCCTGCCTATCTCGAATGGAAGCAGCTATAGGTGTTGGACTACCCTGGTTATGGTTGCTATCCTGTGAGTTGCTTCGGCTCGCATCCGAGGGTATAGCGCGATTGTTGGTTCTATTCATCATGCTGAGCTCAAATGCACCGACAGATTCAGAAGCGGATTCAGTAATGAGGATGCCATGAACCTTGAAGAAGTCTTTGATTTGACTCTCCGCACTGTTGATATCTTGAGCCTCAATGGGAAAAAACTTCTTCGCCCACTCCGATATGCCCCATTTAAGAGGCTTAAACTTTGGGCTGCAAAGAATTAACATACCAAAGTCATTGCGACTCCTGATAACCCTTCCGATGGTCTGATTCAAAGCTCGTCTCATTTGGTGCGAATACCATTGATTGTTGTCACCCTTTTTTTCGTTGAACTTCTTCGTTGCATCTACTTTTGGGTCCGATATGTTCGGATAAGGCAATCCAGTAAGTAGGACAGTGCGACAGTGATTGCCCTCTAAGTTGATTCCCTCAGATAATTTGCCGCGACAAACACCGAAGAAGACAGCACGAGTCCTGCCAGCTCCACAATCAACTTTACGCTTGAACGTTGCCACATCTTGTAAGAATAACTCGCCTGCTCTACTTTCAATGAATGCTGCACTTATCGAAGAGATATCCTTCCATATCGTCGATTTATTTCTCCAATACGCGATTGTCCGATCGAGTTGCGAGTATGACGGGAAGAAGACGAGAGTTCCAAATGGTAAGATCTGTAATAATGGCAATAATGTTCTGCCCAGCGCATCCATATAAGCATCCTTCTTAGCAGCCTCGTGGGTGGAAAGGAGTGAATATGAATTGGGCGAGTTTTCGATGATCATAATCTTTAACTGCCTATCATCGATGACATGCTTTAGCTCCTTGACGATCTTACACTCGATACCTAGAGCTTCCTCGACTGGTCTCATGGGTGCAAGAGTTCCGGATGTAATGATGAGAGATCTTGGGCCATTCAAGCTGCTAGAATCAACTAATTTTTTCATACCTATGGCCGCGTGAAGGCACCATATGTTCAGCTCCCAATCTTTCAGTCTACCTTTAGTCTCAAAACCCCGAGAAGTCTCATAAATGCCTCTTAGATGAGTTGTGTAGCATTGATTTAGCTCTGATTCATGGTTAGTCTGGCGCGTTACGCTTAAACACTCTTCAGGGTATAGTATTGCAACCACTCGACTTAGATTCGTGATGCTTGACACATATCTTGCAACAAGGACTGGACTCATGACTCCAGCGATCGACCAAAATGAAGCCATACTCTCCAGGGTTGTGATGATCATGCTAGAGGTAGTATATAGTATTCCGGCAGACTGCATAACCTGCTGGACTTTCTGAATCCCAGCAGTTTTGTCCAGAGTCAACCACTTTGGAATTTCCTCTCTGAGCAAATCAGCACATTTGTTCACTTGTTGCAATTTATCATTTGTTAATTTCTCAGCGAGTTCCTCAATAGGGTTAACTTTGACCTCTTTATCATGCTTGCTGTTCTTTTGCCGACCCAACTCATCAACAACTTGCGAGCGCTTATCCTGGGGGTCATAGCCAAACCTGGTGAGACCATGTTTCACTTGATTGAGAGCCTCATGAAGTTTCGCCGGCAGCCTGAGGCAGCTCTCTTGAATTGTAGCAAGACATGACCGAGTAAAGCTACCTGAAACAGAGTCCTTCAGCACACTCTCAATGTTGTGGGCTTCATCGAAAATGATCACACTATTCTCGAATTTCAATTGAATACTCTTCCTAATAGAAGCATCTAAAAGATAGTTGTAAGGCATAAAAATTAGAGACGCCTTAGTCTCTGCAACTTTCTTACTAGCATAGAATGGACAACATAAGTTGCTTCGACCAAAGCGACACAAATCCTCAATATCGTTGACCCCGTTGATATCCAAGGCCTCAAGTTTTTGCTCGTAGTTAGAATGGTAAGAGCAGGCGTTCTTAGCGATGGCATTACGGCAAGCTCGGTTTATCAGATGGTCACCAGCTTGATGTCTGACTTCGTCATTGAGGCACATTTGAGCTCGACTTCCGATCACAACGGCAGGATTCCTAGCATAGGCTGTCCTCTTCAACTCCTTTGCAGCCTGAGCAAGTTGCATATGTGTCCTGCTTGTATAATAAATAATTGATTTGCCGCCGAGCGGGCTCTGAAGCCATGCTAGGGCGGAGCATAATAGAGAGAGAGTTTTGCCTGTTCCTGTGGGGCTCTCGAGGAGAGCATTCTGCTTGTTCACTAGAGCCTTGATCACACTTTCCACGTAATCACGTTGTGTATCGTATGGTTCGAAGGGGAAGAAAACCCGAACATTGTTGACCACAAAGCTGATATGTGGGGTCGTCATTGAGCACAGCATGCAATATCACAATAGTTCCGAGAGATAGATCGATTGAACGGCCTAGAGCGAGGAAGCCATGACGCTATCGATTAAGCATAGTGAGCCCAACGAAGGTAACTTGGGAGAATCGATCATAATACGACCGACCAAATGGAGCCGCTGGGACGTATGCTGGAGCTTGAGAGATCAATGTTGCAAATTCGTTTAGTTGAGGCGCCGATTAAGGAAACCACATGTTGATATCAGCTTGTTATTGTATTCGTTTGAGCGCCAAGAGTGGTTCCAGTGCTTGATTTCAAACTTTCGCGCCAGCGAACAGCATAGTCGGCCGCTTCCGCGAGTTTGCAATTCTTTCTCTGTGAATTCCAGTTGGTCTAGCCGCGCTCGCTGGCTCCTGCTCCCATTGCCTCTCTTTTGCGTATACGACTGGCCATTCGCCGCACAGAGCGTAGGCTTTCAGCGGTAATCTTCGCGGCGTCGTTAGCACGGCGCCAGCGACGGCGGATTGGCGAAATACTGCGCCTGCTATCGCTCGCCCTCTCTCCCATTCTTGCCGATTGTATGTGTGTAGCAACAGCCCAAGCAGCGGCGGCAGCGGCAGCAGCAGCAGCACTGAACGACACCGATCCACACAGATCAGCCGACGGGTTCCCCCTCGCACACTGTCGAGTCAAACCAGTCAAGCAACCTAACTGTATCAATCATCCACGAACGATTTTCATGAGAACTCCATCCTCGTATTGTTCTTGATTTCCCGATTTATCATACTCACCACTTCCTCCACCAAGTCACAAATCAGCCCGGTATAAACAGAATCAGCAGCACACTACTCTATTATCACATTATCATGGCCGCCAGTATGGACAGTTCAAAGCTAACACATGGCGTTTACAAGAATCGTAGGCTGATGCATGCTTGTACGTCCATAGTTGGCTCCACGGTCCATCTACAGACCGACGATCGCACCGTCTGGGAGGGCTTATTTAACACATTTAGTCCAGATTTTACAATCTGCCTAGATTATGCCGTCAAGATAGATCCCAAGCTGAGCAGCAAGGATTGCCTCTACGCGGCCCTCAAGGGCGGCTCGATGGCGCAGAAGCAGGCGTTCTTCGACTTGAAAAACATTGTCTGCATCACAGTTGCCGATGTCGACCTCAACTACACATCGAAAGATGTAGGAAAATTAACAACCGATGCTGATATTAGCGGTTATGATGCAAACAAATCTGGAGAGCTCAGACAGTTGGAGAGTTGGCAAGATGACGATGGAGATAATGCCGACCCAGATACAGCGTTGTCATTGGACGATGCTAACTCAGCGAACACCAAGAATGACAGTCAAAACAACGCTCGCGGTTGGGATGCTGAAGAGATGTTCCGTTATAATGAACGCGTCCACAAAGTAACCACAACCTATGATGAAAAGCTAACAGATTACACCCTCCCACTGCCAAAGCATACTACTAGGGAGCAGCGAAAGCAAGCTGCCGCGATCGCCAAAGACATAGGAAACAACCCTAAATCACAAAGCCGTCTGGCCAAAGAGGATGATGCCGATGAAGAAGATAAATACAGTGCAGTTATTAGAACACCAGCACCCTCGGTTGCTCCCTCAAATAAGGTCAACAACAGTGAAACGACCGATGGTGGACGCGAGGAGAACAGACAAATTGGTCCATCGAACAATATAATCAACGAAAATCAGCGTCAACAATCACCGCATCAGCCTCAACAGAAACCATCACCTATGAAGCAATCTCAAAACATCAAAAACGATGACAATGCTGGTCACCGCCACCCAGACGATAGGCCGGCACATCATCATCAAACCCAAGGGCAGCAGCAACACCACCATCAGCAGCATCAACAGCAACAGCAGCAACAACAACAACAACAACAACAGCACCCACACCAACATCAGCATCAGCATCAACAACATCACCATCACCAGCAGCAGCAGCAGCAGCAACACTCGCAACAACAGCAGCAGCAGCATCAGTCGCCGCATCAAACGCAATTCAATAACCCAATGAGGTTACAAGGCCGGCCACCACAACATAGAGATCCTGATCGTGATGACAAACCCAATACTCATCAAAGTCCAGCTTCAAGTAACCGAGGTCCAACCAAAGAAGAGAAGGGTGATGAAGAAAACAAGCACAACTCAATGCATCGACCTTTGGTAAATAGAGTAAACAATAGCAATCAGAACGGTACCCACAAGAACTTCCGACAAAGATACGACAGATCTCGTCTCGATTCTCTGAAAAATTTTGGAAAGCAACTGACATTAGCTCCGTCACCAAGACAGCCATCGGGTCAGAATCTAGACCAAATGAATTCGCATCCGATGCAGCACTCGCCCAATATCCAGAATCAAGCGTCAAACCAGCAGCAGAAAACTCCACAGACACCCCAGCAACAACCTCAGCAATCAGCCCATCAGACCCAACCCCAGCCAAAGCAGCAGCACCACCAGCTGTCGCAACTCAATGCTGAGAGTTCTACAACTCAACAACAGTTGCAGCCACAACAACAGCAACAGCCATCACTTACCGCTACTCAGTCGGTCCAGCAATCACAAACTCAAATTCAAGTCACTGTCTCGTCTGCACCACCAGCTGCCCCTACGTCAACTTCTGCCCTAAACACAAGCACAATCTCAGAACGTAGTGATACAAGCAGTATGGGTAGCCAAGTAAAGGATCACAATAGCGAGCTAGCCCGGAAATCTAAACTAAACCCTCATGCTAAAGAATTTAAGCCAAGATCTCCAGCTACGAGTCAGGGCGCTCAGGCCAACGGGGCTAGCCCTGCTGCTGTAACAAGTGGGGCGACAGTTTTAGATCCGACAAACTCTAGTCCCATGGCTCATGCACCGCATGGTCATTATTACCAGCAGGTTCCAATGTTTCCTCACGGTCTTTCTCCTCATCAGCAGCAACACCATGCCGCGCAGTTTATGCAAAATCAAACGCATCCGCATTTTCAAAACCAGATACACTATATGTCCCCAGTGCCCCCACACTTTGCCCAGCAAATGTCACCCAGATATATCAGGGGTAACTTTCAGAATTATCACCATAGGGGCGAACAGCATAATAATATAAGAGCCGATTATTCTCAAGCCTCCATGATGGCACCAACTAGCAGTGGTCAGCCATTTGCACCCCAGCCCTCCGGGGCCCCTCATCCAATGAATGCCTATGCAGCATCACCACAACAGCCAATGATTTACACTGGCCCGCCTCAATCGATGTACCCTGTGGTACCAGCCGGTTTCCCCCAACATATGCCCCATGTGATGCCCAACCCCCCTCCCTATGACGGCAGTGCTGTGTATATGCCTTCGCAAAATTATATAGTCAACCCTTGATTAACAAAATTGTTTAGCCCTCAGATAAGAGAGATCAATTTCGATCATAATAAAAAATCTGATGATGGCAAGATCTTATTGCCGTCATTTGAGGTTAGTCGCCTAGTAAAAACACCTCAGTATGCATGTTGTTCACTCACGTATTTACCTCTGGATTCGGTACCAAAAACAGAGTAAGAGTACGAAGTAGCAGCACCAATTCAAACGGCGCACGTGTTTTTGTTGACCAAATTTTAACACTAGAGGGTCCTCACCTGATCGTTGGGTCAACCAGATCTCTGGATCGTCTCGTCCTGCAGCTCTAAAGACAAATCTAAAACTAGTCGCATCTGAAAAACAGAGCAATGAAGAGAAAGAACGACGATGAGGACGCGGGGGATACTAAAAAAGAGAAGAAAGCGACAGAAAACATAATAGTTTCCAACTACGGAGCTGGATACAATGCGGACGATAAGAGGATCATCAGGGCCATAGAGTTTTACGAAACAAAGTTGAAGCCGTTTATTTTGGACAATTCTAGCATATTTAAGAACAGTAATTTTCTAACAATCAGAGGGTATGCCATAGATATCGTAAGCTCGAAGCCGAAATAAATACTGTCTATTGATAATTCGGAGGAGCAAGGAAATACGCTCTTGAGTATCTGATGAGCCTTCTAGTGATCTGTTGCTTTCAATCTTATCACCAATCTATCTTTATCTATCAGGCTCTCGCTCCCTATCTCTTTTCATATAACTTTATCTTTCAATGAAAGACTTTTGCGAAATCAATAGCCTGGAGGATGAAGGCGAGGGGGGTGATGTAGATTGTGAACTGTACTGTTTGGTCGTTGATTGTTGCTTAGTCAGTGTTCCATTAGTCCAAACTGGGTTCTCGAACCCGCCCAAGTATAGATTATTGGCTAAATAGGAGCTACTCCTGGCCGCTGACTCTTGTGTTAGATCCAATTTGCTTGAATTGTCATCATGTATGAGATCTCCGTCCGAAGCTAGAACATTGTTCGAGAAAGAGTGCTGTCTACTGAGTCCACGCCTCTTTTTAACAAACAAAATTATGCTTGTTATAATAATCACCAGAATCAAGGCCATTGTTGTTGAGGCGGCAATCGACCAAAACAGTGGCGAGTAGCATCTGTAGAAAATCATTTCATCATTCCCATTTGGACAATTCCTATTGTTATCACAAACAAGAGACGACGGAACACAGATATTGTCACCACAATCGAACCATTTTGTGTTTGGACATCCGGTGCTATTCGCCTTCTTGTATACTGTGAAAAGAATGTCGAATGAAACATGAGACCAATCGATAGGTTGGAATGATTGCAAATTAATGGCTATCTTTGAGCTACCTGGTTGGGTTAGCAAGTAGTTGACTGAGGTTGTTTCGCCCTCTAGGTGAACGTGCTGAGCATGAGCTGAATCATGGTTTAATATGATACCCAGTTTCGTGAGGTTCTTTGGCAAACCGATTGAGTTAACAGTGACCAGGAGCCCGTGTGACTTCGGGGCAACAACTATAATGCTACAATTGAGCTGCTTATAAATGGGCGCTTGGGGCTGTTGTGAGGAGCCAAAGCCAAAGGAGATACTTGAGGGCATTTGTTGTTTTTGTGGAAGAACTCGAACCGACGAGAGGGTATTCTTGGAGGTTAGAAAGAGCGAGTGAGTGTCCGAGGCTTGTTTCAGCTTCTTGGCGCTTCTGAGAGTCTTGGATTCTAGATCACAGAACTCGTTTAGGAAATCTACATCGTTTGAAAGATGATAGATGGTTAGTCTCTGTTTGGCGCTAGATTCCAAGAAATCGCTAGCTGCTGTCTTACTTACACTGATTTGTCTGTCTGCTAACTTGGTGCATGTTTACGCGGGCTGATGCTGCTTCAACGGACACTTGGGCAGAGATGAACATCGCAAGGACCAACAGGTTGCAAGCTATCCTCAGGTATTGTGCTGCGCTTGTGGAGAGTTTGCCCTGGAGGCTGTCTTTTTTTGACTTTTCGATCATTGTTCTCTTGCTTCTTCTGAGCATTTCGATTCGACGAGTCATTTTACGGTGCATTCAGTTTAGTAACCTAATTTAGGCTCTCGTTAGGCGTTGAATTGTTGGCTTCCGGTGAACTCTTCTGGTAAGAACGACTGGGGCGTTTGTGTTGTTGTTTATGTTTTCTATCGGATTGGTTGATTGATTCAAAAGTTGTCGGACGCTATTCTAGTGGATTCAATCTGAGTCCAATTGAATGGAGAGCCCAGGATTTAGGTGAAATAGTGTGGCAAGCGTATATATATACATATACGTGGATCGATCACAAGATCTCATGGGCGCAAACATGCGCACTAGAGGCGCGAGCGGTAACCAAGTTGGCCTAGCGCAAGTTGTGCTCGCTTATATAGACTGTTTATGTACAACAAGAAGCTAAATGCATGCTGAGTTGAGCAGCTAGTGCACTGTTCGCGAGCCGATCAATCTCTCGAGATCCAACATTTCCATCGCTAGCTAGGCCAAAGCTCTGTCTCCCTCCATGACAAACAGAGCGGGCATAGGCGACAGTGTTGCGGTAGGACTGGCGGCCCTGCCAAATGAGTCAAGAGGAGCAAGGCGCGCAGACTGTTTTGAGGGGGCCGAAGTGTATCAGCCATTTAACGCGCGGCAAGCGAGCTAGATTCAGAGGCTTGGATTTGGCGCAAACAGCAGCGAGCGGGTGGCGGCGGCGGCGGCGCCAGCGGGTCCCGATAACGATCAAGTTCACTGTGTGTCGGCCGGCATCTTGCAAATAGAAGTGGAGAGAAGATCCCTGGCGCCAAGCTTGGTGCCGCGGCTCTCGAGCAAGCACTGGCCACACAATCTAGGCGCCTTTAGTGTATGTGTGCGCGAGGCTCTCTGTCTCTCTCCTTCTCTCTGGCGCCAAGACTATCAGCGCAAGCATCGCGACACGAGATACTTGAGAAGGCGCCAAGCGGCGGTTGACGGGCTCCCAATCTTATCGAGAGTCGCTATTGATGCCGGCCAGCCGGTCGATCGGGGAGCCGAGAGCGAAGACCGGCGAGACGGCAACTTATTGGAGCTGGTCGCGGTTGCTTGGTGGCGCTATCCTCGCGACAGAGTTTGCCAACGACGTCTCGGATTTGGCCAACAAGAGCAAGCAACAGGGCGCTTGTGTGCCTTTTTCATGACCACCAGCCTCAAGTTATCGGGCCGACAACACCAACAGCCAACCAGCAATCTTAAGCAGCAACAAAAGCACCAGGGGGGGAGATCTGGTCGCAGATAAGTGGGCTCTGGAGGAGCAGAGGTTTGCCCATGTTGGCGGCGATCATTTTGTAGCGCGAACGTTAACGAGGCAATTTTTCACCTCGCCAAGCTTGCCCATCCATCGCCCAAATTGGCGCTCTTGGTTCCCTCGATCGGCGAATGGAAACTTCCATCTCTGGTTTCTATTGTGGCGGCAAAACTGCAAGCCACTGCTATTGCATGATTTGGTCGTTGGCCAGAGGATTGAACAATCGAGAGTCTTGGGAGAGTGGCGCCCGTAAGCTCATGAAGGCGGCTCGTCTAAGTTGCCCGCCAGAGTCTTGGCCTGCGCCTAAGCCAGCGATCAAATCGGACGAGATTTCCCTTGTTGTCCAACCAACAGCTGTCCTCCCTCCGCCTATCCTTGAGTCCCGGACGAAGCAAGCGGGGTCATCATCCTTGCAACAAGTGTCTCGCTCGCTGTCGCCCGACGGCAGCATGTCCGTCTCACCTGCGCTCGCTTTCGCTCTTGCCCGCGAATCTTGCTCCAGCTTCCTAACGCAAGATGGCCAGCACCTCCACGGGCAACGAAGCCGCCTCTGGTCAACCCGCCTGACCACTGGCAGCGGGTTCAAGGTGACCGGCAGTCTGGCCAACCAGTGGAAAGAACCGGGAGAGTTCAGCTGGCTGCCCCCTACAGTTGGAGGCGGAAGGAGGCAAGCGGGGATGCTAAAAATAGATGCAAACATCTTGAAGTTGAGCGAGAGGCCGGTAGACCGACTTTGTAAATAACATCGACGCGCTTGTTATTCTAGAAGGCAGCCTAATGCGTAATCAACTCGCCATACTTTCCCCAAATTCAAGTTCCACTCTCTTGGAGCAATTTTCAGGTTGCCACCATTTCGTCTTCCCGCTGAGTCAAGCAACTGTTGCTAAGCGAGCAGCTCTTACTCTTGCTCTAGCTCTTCTCCACTCTTCTCGACTCTTCCATATCAACGGATCTTGAGAACCTGTCCACCTCGAGCTTCCGGCCAACTCGACACCTGTTTGCAGCACACGACAATAACTATAAATAGGTGCGATGCAGCTCGTATCGGCCATCTCTCATCTGAACTCCTAAACCTAAAAGATCCTCAAAAGCTTTTTAAGTTCGAACCTTCAACGAGAGCAACAAGACTCAAGAGGAGCTATGGGCCCAGGAAAACTAGCAGTTTGCGTGCTCTTGCTCGCGTTAGCAGCTTTGGGCTCCCTCGCCCAGCATCATCATCATCACCACCATCACCACGGCTACCATGGCCACTACAGGAGACCGCACGTCCACTACGGCTATGGGCCCTCCTATGGGGTTGGCCTAAACGTCGGCTTGGGCGGCTTCGGTGCCCATTATCATCACAGCGCTTACCCGCACTACCATCGCCACTACTATTGAATGCAGCAAGCGTACCATTTAGAGATCAATGTTGGATCTAACGACAGTGAGGGCCCGTCGACTTGGCCTAGTGTTGGAAAACATCGTTGGAAAGCAAACTTACGCCGCTTTAGCAGCGCTATTTACGTCCAAATATCGTCATGCTTGTCAACAAGTTTACAATAAACGCGCAAAATTATCTAACCTCTGCCGACAACTCCTTGAGCTTCTGATTCTTGGCTAGATTGTGTATCTAAGACTAGCATGCGCTTGCTTTATGATTTATGGAAATGCCTTCCTCTGGCTTCATGACAAAATCAATCCACCACCCGGACCCGAAACTGGCTGATCCATATCGGGAGACTCCACTCGCTTGGGGAGCCCTGGAGCCATTACACTCGCTCAGCCCATCGGCGAGCTAGCAGCTGCTCGCGCCTCTTTCAAGAGCAGATAGATCTGGCCAATTGCCTCTCCATTTCACTTTCTTGTATTCAAAGTGTTGGAACGTGACGACACTATGAGACATCATGGAGGCTTTGTTGTGTTGTCTCGGTAATTGTTTAATTAGTCTAAATGGATGGGCTCGTTTGTAAGAGTTGTTCTTGAGCGCCGCTCTTATTCAATCACGGCCTTTATCTCAACGGCTCGAAACAAGCGATTGTTGTCTTTTCCTCTCCATCTCTCTCTCTTCCTTTCTCTTGTTTGATCTCGAATCAATGTTACCTGCACTTGCACAATTTATTGCCTGAGCTCGTTCTAGCTCAACGAAAAGTACCTGACCTCGTCCAGCGCGTTTTCATCCAGCGAGACAGTCGTCTTACATTTATCCTAGTGGCAGCCTAAAGCATACTCATTCAAACTCGATCTTGATTAATTTAGTTGCTGACTAGAGGGTGATGATCTAAAGCGCCCGAATCTAGGCACTCGACTGATGGGTTCAAATCTGCTGCATCTATCTTGTCGTCAGAATCCTGGAAGCCGCCGACCAAAGATTTAAAGAACACATCTTGATCACTCGGTTGATCGAGTTCTAGTTCCACCAGATCATTTGTGTTATCGTCCGGCAACGATTTACCCACTTGCCGCAAACGGCTATCCGTCTCAATGGTCCCGAAAGTTGTACAACTCGAACTCAAGACTCTACCACATTGGTCCTCGTTGAACTCCTCAGCAGTCTCCGTGTCATCTAATTCATCACCTATAGATCCACTGATTGCGCTGCTAGAGGAACTTTTTGAGCTTATTGGAATGTCGAAAATTTCTGAAAATAGTGTGGGCAATCTGATGACCGAACAACTTGAGCGCAACCAATCAATGTAATCCATGTAAATTTTGTTTATATCCTCTAGACCCTCCAATTGGACGATCAGTTGGGCGTACCGGGAATCAGGTAGCTCGTTCTGGGCATTTCGTCTGAGTTTTGTTTTGAGCGCTCGCATAACCGCACACTGGCGCGTTGCAACATCGTCCGTGCAACGTATCCCAGGTCGCTCTATGTTGTGCAACGATGTGATTACGAGTAGAAACAAGGTGAAGGTTGCTGATTAGTCGGGGGTACATTCGGCCTCATGGGTGCGAAGAGCGGTTGGTTTAACTGTTTGGTAAGGTTGAGAGGGGGTAAGGGGGTGGGGAGGTCGTCTTTGAAGGGGTTAAAATAGATGGCATAGCCACTGGGGGAGAGGGTTAGATAAGTTTGGCGTATGATCAGCGCTTGCTTTCAAGCCAGTTTAGCTTACTTGGTTGGAGAAGGATTATTGCAGATACCAAGCCTATTTCTGTGTCATCCAAGCAAAGCTGATTGAATGATATGGAGAAATTGAAGGCGATTGTTGAGAAGGTCTTATCAAACATGGTATCTAATTGTTCTCTATCAATATAAGTTCCATCTGCGAAAGTTAAAGTGCCGTCGGCGCAGTTGAACATTCCTGCAATCGTGACCAGCCAAATCTCAAAGAAGCCACTCTTGATCAACAACAATTGGTCCAGTTGATTCAAGGCTAAGAATCCGGGCACTTGTTTTGCAAATTCAACCACTTGCTTGATGGATGGATTCACTAAAAGGGCATACTCCTGCCACAAACAGATCCTGTATTCTTCATGAGCCTCAGCCGAGCTGGTAACTCTGCTTAGCTCGACGTTGTTCGCCTGCTTACAGGCCTTCTTCTTGCCTTCTTGGTCTGATGATGGCTTCATTTGATTGCCGGATGCCGTGCTAACGGAGCTAGATTTGGTGACTGTACTGAGATTAGCCGTTGAATCAAGGAAAGAGTTGTTTGTGCTACTTGGATACCTAGAAGAGGCTTTCGGATTTGTGCTGGCTTGATTTTGGTCGCTAGGCGGCGATAGGGTCGAGGGAGAGTTGGCCATGTACTGTCCATTGTTCATCGGAGATCCACCGCCACTACTGCTGCTGGAAACGCTTGAGGCTCTCGAACCAGCGCTCCCATTTAGAATGGACGAGGTGGGCGAGTTTGTGAGCCGCCTACTGCCAGAGTCTCTAACCGGCAATGCTGGCGAGCTCGAGTCCCGGTAGCGACAATTCTGAGAACTGGCCATATTGGGGAGTGTCAAAATTGACTGGCGCTTACAAATTTCGCCTGCCTTAACCTTCAAGAATCCACAGGTGGCCTCGTGAGCCGCTGAAATGCGTTCAATCAATTCGGCCAGTTTTTGGTCATCCAGATGAGTTTGGTCCTCCATTAGGGCATCGTAATCGTAGCTCCCAATGTTGGGGGATAAGTCGTTGGTACCCTCGAGCGGACTCACGATATCCGCCCGCTCGCATGTTCGTGGCGACAAACGATTCTTGGCCGCATCCAGGTTGGCCCCCGAATTTTGCACCACCTCGAACAGGTCATGGTTACGCTCGGCCCCCTTGTTGATGCCGTCTCTCACCTCTGTGTCCAGCTCAAAGGAATAAATGTCAAACAGTTTGTTGCTACCATCTGCATCACTATCTGGTTGTGATCCATTTGCAAAAATTCTATCTCCGTGTGAAGCCGAGACAGCCTGACCGGCAGCGAGATCCGCGTAGACTCCACCCTCGCGGCCCCCAATGTCCGCGTTCCGTTGATCGCTAGCTGGTGGACTGTGAGCACTTGGCTTCTTGCTGGTGTCTGAGGAGAATCTTATGCTCAACTGTCGCAATCGATCATCAGTCTCGATTTGGCCGCTGCGATAGCCTTGACATGTGTCTGTCTTTCTGGCGCCATCGGCGGGGGCTGTTGTTGCGCCCGTTGCCACTGCGCTGGCTAGATCTGGACGGAGCCTTAGGGAGTCATCGCTTTTGGTAGCTTTCTTGAGCATTAAACTATCATGACCGACATCGTTGTTTATGTTTGTCGTCGTCGTCGTCGTCGTGGTTGCTGTTGGTGTTGATGTTGTCGCTGTTGACTGTTTTACAAGCAGAGATTTTTGGCCTGCTTGAGCCTCGTTTGCTTGCTTCAAACTACTGCAATCAGATGCTCCAACACTAACCCCGCTCTCTAGCTGATTTGCAGGGGTAGACAATAGTCTTTTGGCTCCATTGTCTACGTGCGAGACCTCAACCGAACCAACATTGTCCGATGCCTCGCCTACCAATTCAGAGGCAAAGAAGTATTCTCGCTCAAACTGATACAGCTCTTCCAAGGGCTGGCTTGGCACCTTCTGCGGCCCGCCCGTGTCGAGCTGATGGTGGCCTTGCAATTGATCACAATCGAGCTCGTTTCGCCTGGCATCAAAACTATTCGAGTTGCAGCTATGTTCAGTTTGCTTGTCATCGTTTTGATTAGTATGCTCCGAGGAGGGCTCAAGCTTAACAGATAATTTAGTTGGTGATTCAAAAAGCATATCGTTGATAGGAACTAGGTTTGCCCTCTTCTGTGCATGCTGCTGGCCCTGACTCGGTTCGCTAGCTTTGAACTCGACACTTCTTGACACCTCAAGATCTGATTGCGAGTCATTTCTCAATGAGGACTGTTGACAAGATACACTTTGGACGCCTGTAGTTGGACCAAAGTTAGTGTCGTTGTGTAGCGAGCATGCTGGATACGCGCGTTTGGTTTCAGAAATTTCTCCGCGGCTCTCGCGACCCAGAGACTTAGGTCCGCAGTCTGTCATGATGTCGTAATGCTTGCTGACAGAGTTTTGCTCCGGAATCTGGTCCATTCGCTGCTCTTGATTGTACCAGAGCCTTGGTTCTTGATTGTTGAGATCAACTAGGAGGCTCGAGTCCCTTGGATCCACAAGTTCGTCGACCGATGGACTATTATAGAAGGAGGGCCCAATGACGTGCTTCGAGCTTGCCTCGCGTCCGTGATAGTGTGGATCAAAGTTGATGGTTGACCTGTAGGTCTCATGATCAGCGCAAGAATTCGACTGTCCAATAGGATCCAAAGAGATTGAGTTGGGCTTTGGTTTGGGCGAGCAGGAGGAGCCAGTGCGGCTGAGAGTCAAGTCTCCGTTTTGGTCTGCCGTTAGATTCGCCGCTGATGCCTTCTCGCGCCTCTTTACAGCCTTCCCATACCTGACAGGTCGGTTTCTATGATAGTATTTGCAATCCTTCGACATTCCAACCGACAAACATTTCATGAAGCGACAATACTGGCACCTGTTTCTGTTCAAACGAATAACATGACATTTGCCCTCTCGCAAGCATCTATACTCTATCTGCTTTTGGATTGAGCGCCTGAAGAAGCCCTTGCAACCCTCGCAAGATGTTACCCCGTAATGGTAGCCGCTCGCCTTGTCGCCGCAAACTTTACACAGTATTTGAGTGCCATTGTTGGGGCATTGAGTCGCGTTTAGCTCAGGTCGCCCGAGGGTACCAATCCCGATGAGCCCTGGAATATTGTTTGCAAGTTGTTGCGAGTCCAAGGAGCTTTGTTCAGTGGAGACATTAGCAAATGGAATGGACCCAGCATCGTCTCTCATCGGAAACAGATCGGAACTCGGAGCAAAGATGTCGGATTGCACGTAACCGAGGCCACCGCCAGCTTTCAAGCCACCGCCCATCGCTGGACTCTGGCGCCTTTTTAGAACATGTTCGGGCAGGTAGGCTCCTGCAATAGTCGCGTTCGGTTGTTTAGCCTGGCCTTGTCCTGGTTCAGCCAAAAAGCGGCCGCCCTCCTTCGTGGCCGATTGAGCGGCCGAACCGGCCAATATGCTCGAGCCACCGGAATTATTTTCGCTCAATTGGAAAGAGCGGTGCTGTCTGGCCGATTGTTCGACCATTTTCTGGTTGCCCGAATGCAATTTAGCGCAACCAGAGCTACTGGCCAGCTGCCGGTGCTGGTTGCTTGGATGATTAATGTTTGTTGTTGTTGTCGTTGTTGTTGCTGCTGCTGCTGTTGCTGTTGGCCCAACTTGGAGCTTGTTTGCTAGGTTGAAGTTTCTCTCTTGATCTGAGTTGTGATTGTCCTGTTGCGACTGATGATGGAATAGGTTATGCGATTGGCGCTTATTTAGTTCAAACGAGTGCTCGGCTGAGTTTGTTATTAAATTATCCTGAAACGATGTCTGGTGATGCATTGACTGGATTGATTGGCCACTCGGGCTGCCGCTTGTGGTGAGATTTCCGCAAGCAGCTGTCACAATGGGGGCTGCATAGCCGCTTGTAGATGGCGAGCTTGAAGAGGAGACAGGTGAGTGGGAGGCTGGCGAGGCTTGGTTGATTGAGTGGCCTCTTTGTTGCGCCAGTGACAGGTGCCCGTCAGCATAGAAAGTGTTACCTGTTGTCGTGGTCGCAAGTTGAGTCTCGTAGTGGACATGCTTCTGAAGCGCCTGCTGCCTGTTGCTGCCCTGGTCAATCAAATGCTGCACTTGGTGGTGATAGTTGAGATTGTGCTGTCGGCCATGATCGACCAGTAGGTGGCCGTGGTGGTGTTGGTTGTGGCCTAACGCCTGCTGCCCATCGTGATGCAAATCAAGCATTCCATTGGCAAGCTCCTGGCTCCGATCTGCCGGCTGGTGCTGGTTGTGCAACTGGTGCTGTCTGAGCGCTGGATTGAGCTCCATTTGATGAACTTGCAGATGGTGATGTCTATGGTGCTGCTGCAGCTGATGGTGATTGTGGTGGTGATGGTGGTGGTGGTTGTTGTTGTTGGAGTCTTGCTGCTTGCTCAGATGGTTCTGGTGATGGAGATGGTGGTGATGGTGATGCGGTTGCTGGTTTGAGTGCTGCTGCTCGAACGGGTCTGCATGGTGCGCGTGCTCCGCGTAAACAGCCCGAGGGCCCTGCTGCTGATACAGGTGACCGGATGGGCTCGATTGGACTTGCATTTGCTGGTGTTGCTGTTGCAAGATGGGGTTGCTGTTGCATGGTAGAGTTGCATGTGATGCGGCAAACTGCTGCTGCTGCTGCTGGTACATCGTGCGCCAGTCTAACCAATATTCTATATTCAAAAACAATAAATAGTGATAATAACCCTCTCTACTTGACTACACGGGACTCTCGCAGGTCAATCATATCTTTGATATCACTTGCTGCCTTGAGGAAGTGACTAAGCGGCCATGTGGATGTTGTGATCCAGCCTGAGCTAGTCTTGGACTGAGGACCTTGAGAGATCGTCGCTCTAAAATGATGCTACATGTTGCATTCTACTCTAGTCTAGCCGACGGCCAAACTCTCCCTCGCTCTCTCTCTCTCTCTTTTACACTCTCACTCTCTCTTTTCAGGAGCAGTAGAGTTATGGCTCAATAAGTGTCACCAACACCCGATGGGAGGCTCATTCCTAAACTCAAACTAACGCAACCTCCCCGATTGGCGGCGGTCTCGTTCCGTCGCCTTCACTGCTGTTGCTTGGTCTACAAATTGTAGGGCACCGGTAGCGGCAATGGCGACCCTTACATCCAATTTCAGCTTACGTCGAGCCAGTCCGGCGGCCCGAGCCAGCAGCCGGCAGCCGGTAGCAACAACAGGCGACACTACAAACAAACTAACTAACTAACTCCAAACCAACCAACCGACAAGCTAACTCACTAACTAACTGACTGGGCGAGCGCGCGCCTTCCTTTGCCTTCTCTTTGGCTGGCTGGCTGGCTGGCTGGTTGGCTGGCTAGCTGGCTGGCCGGCCGAGTGGGCCGCTTGAGGTAGTCACGGTGACAGAGAAAGAGTGGAGCAGATTCAAGCGCATGTTCTCCAACGAGAGCGAGCCGCTTGCAACCAAACTGTATCAGCAACAAACTAAACCGTTAGCACCAGCAACTCCAATTGAGGCTGGCTCTCATTATCAAGCCTTGCCGGTTATACAACGACTCCGTCAACGCTCATAACAAGTCTCAGCTCAGCTCAGCTCAACCCAACCAACCAACCAACCAACATCAGGCGCTCGCTCACATCAAACTACGCAGCCACTGCCACTCTGTTCGTCCTACTCCTTTCTTGCTTGTGAAAGACTAGCTCGCTTGCTTGACGATTTACCTGGTTGGTGCACTAAGAAGATTCGACGACTCTCTCGCTCTTTCAGCTAGTTGCTTGTGTTACGTCTGCCTGTTTTGCTTTGCGAGGGGGGAAGCTGGAGCGAGCGGGTTGCGCTCAAACTTGAAGCCAGCCGATTGTTGGATCTGTTTGCTCGCGAGCAGAGCCAATGGCAGAGGGCGAGAGGGAGCAAGAGAGTGAGAGTGAGAGAGTTGCTTACGGGCCTTGTCCACCGAGCCGAGCCTGTTCGTCTGCGATTGAAGGCTGCATCAAGCAACAATGCCGCCCGAGCTGAGTGGCTCCACCCAGCGCGCTCAACAGGCCACCTCTCACTTCCTTCCGTCCTCTTCCGCCCCCAACCTGTCTGGCGGCCAACTCGCCCTCCTTCCTTCCTAGCTGGCTGGCGGCCTCTCCGTTGCGAGCCGCCCATTTGCGCTGGCCCGGCCTGCTTGTTAGCTAAGAGCCAATGCCAGCGCCTTCACCGCAGGCCGCCAGGAGAGCTGTAGACGGCTTACGGGCCAGTTTAGGCCATAGATTGAAGGTTGGCAGCGCTTCAAGAGCCGTTATCTTCTCGATCTCAGGACTCACGCGAAAGCCCTATCTCTGTCCGGCCCAATCCGCCGCCGCCGCCGCCGCCACTGCTGCCGCCCGAGCTCACTGTTCTCGCTATCATCCATTTCCCCTATCATTGCGACCATTCTCCTTCCGATTTCACTACCAGTTGCCGCCGGCCAGCAAACCGCACTCGGTTTCTCAAGCCCGGCCAGTGGGAAGCAAATGCGCTTTCAACGGTGTCCCTCTGTCGGCCGGCCGAGCGGCCCAAGGGATTCTCTTTTCCGCTAATCGATGGCTCGCAACGCTACCATGAGCTTGGAAGCCGGCTCGCATGCAACCGGCTAAGCGGCTCAGGTGCTGGGTAAACATATGAGCTAACTCCATCAACAGGATGGATGCGTGAATGAATGAATGATACTCGAAAACGAAAGGAACAGAGGCGAATGGTGGGGCTAAGGCTTTGGAGGGGCGTTTCGAGTTGCAAGTGCACATGGGAGCTGCAACTGGCGTCGCCGCCACCAGAGCCTTTGGATGGGCGCAAGAGGACTCAGCAACAATTATTGCCGCCACCGTTTTCATGGCGGCCGACGGGGACGGTGACCAACTTTGCGTTGCCCGCCCCCCCCCCATCCAGCCAACCAAGCAAAAGAGCCACTGAGCTCACAGGCCTGTGGACTGGCCAACCCAAGGGCCGAGACCGAAGCCACAAGGGGCTCAAAGTAAATCGATTTGAGCGAACCATCGGCGTTATTGGCGCCAGACGTAGCCCAACACATCTGGTCCCTCTTGTTGGCTCCGCAAACATAATTCGGCTCGTAAACTCAGATAGAGAGAGAGAGCGACAACAAACGCTCGCAAGCCGGCCCACCGATTGCTAGCGTATTAATCGTGCAAACTTTCATCCCTTCATCCCGCCTCTCACAATGAGAATGCTACCTCGCCATTCTCTGTCTCGCATCTCTCAATCACGAGCCTAATAGGCGGTCAGCCGAGTGTGTTACTCTCGCCTTGGCCACGTTTTGCATTCATTATCAGGCCAACAAACGCGTTGTTGTTATTATTGTTCCCATAGTCATCTCCATAGCACAATACAATCCGCTTGTTATGCAATCGCCCCCCAAGATATCTCTGCGCCGACGCTTTGTTGGCTCGCAAGCGGTTGGACAAAGGGTTTTGTGCGGCTCGTGGGTTGCGCTTAAAAAGGCGCTTGTGTCCGTTTATCCAAATGCAATCACCAGCATCGGCGAGCAGCAATGCCTGACTAAAGCGCGTTACAAGAGATACCACTCCAGCTTCCTCTGCTATCATTCCCTAAGTGGCCCACGACCATCCGGACACAAATCGCTCGCGAAGGGTGTAGGATCAAACCAGGAGTTTCAGCTTGCTTTGGTGAGAGTGGCGAGATCGGAGGATAACAAGGGTGGCCGCACGGTGGCCAGCTAACCATCGTTGCTAGAGCCCACCGGTTGGCAAGCTGGCGCTTGTAAGCACTAAAACTGCCACCAGCAAGCCAAAACTGGCCGCCCTCTCTTCTGGACAGACCTGCCTTGCCCATCCATCAAACTTAACTCTAATGGCCGGCGAGGAGGAAGCGCAATTCCTGGAGGAGGCAAACGGTGGCCGCGAAGTAAGATTTCCTCCTCGAGACGTCTGGCCAGTTGGCTCGTTCAGCAGGCTCTCACTCTCGCCAGCCGAGAGCGTTTTCGCGCCCTGCGAGCGCAAACCAACAAACAGTTACCTGTTCTGCGGATGAGGAAAGGCAAACAGCACCCGCTGAGGCCAACTAACATACTAACTCACGAGCAAACTAACCAACTGGCAAACCAAAAGTCACATATTTAACGAGCCAAGCCCATTGAACAAAGGAGATTGAATTGATTGGCTAATTGTTTTCGCGCAACAAGACGCACTAACAAGCTAAGTGGCCGATTAGAGGCGATAGTTTTAACCAACTAGCAGTTCCGTCTAGATTGCAGGTGTGAGATGCTTGGCGGCGATCGATTTCCGCATCCGAGCGCCCATTTAATCGGCTGCCTTACGCTGGCTTGTTTCGCCATCGGCTAGTTGAGCTGGAGAGAGCGCAACTGCTAACACATGAACCCGATTGACGAATTGGACCCACTCAATGCGACCTATCGCCGTTCCACTCGGCTGAGCTTTTGCTTGGCAAAAGTTGCTCGCCAAGCCTTCCGAGTCTTTGCTTGCGTCCTGATGAATTGAGAGCGAGCTGATGAACTTGGAATCACAGCAAACAGTTTGTGGCTATCAAACTTGAATTCTCTGGCTCACAATTCCCACACAAACAATGGAGTTAGCTTTGGGGAAGCAGCTCGCCGCTACCTACAAGCGCTGGCCAATTATCGGGTCAGTTTTGCCGCTTTTAAATCTGGTCCAATTTTCATTGCTAACTAAATCAGAGCAAAATGGGCAACGTGAGCCAGGTAGGCCAGTGGGAATCGGGAAACTCAAGCGAAGGAGAGAGCGAGCATGCGAGAGGTGGATGCCAGCCAGCCAGCCAGCAGGCGAGCAATGACAGGAACAACAACAGCAATAATGAGCCAGCAGCCAAGTAAGGCGATCACATTGGCAATGAGTTGCAACAAGCAAACGAACGGGCGGCCAACAGGCAAGACGAGTGACAATCTAACTTTTCCCGTTAGTCAAAAGTGAGAGTTTTTCCACCAGAACCAGCGCTCTTGCAGCCACTTGCTTGGTAGCCTTGCACTTCCGGGTTCTTGCCATTGGCTCTACAGGCAGGGGATGCACTGGTTGGCGAAGGGGGAGGCGGTGGCGGCGGCGGCAGCCTGACGAGCGTGTGCTATTGAGTTGTGCTTGAAAGTAAATCTCAAGCTCGCCACTTACCTGCCTATATATGCAGGAGCCACTTTCGCTCGTTCTGGCTCTCACAGCGGTAGTGTCTGCGTTGGCGCCCCCCATTAGCTGGCCAGAGGGGGACTAGATGGAGCTGCAGGGAGCGAGAGGGGGGGGAGAGATTCGATACGCTCGCTTATTGTCGGCTGGCCCTGGCTTTGGCATTGTCTTCTCGCAGGTAACTGCAAAAAGTTACGCCATTACCTCCCATGTAGCCGCTTGGCTGGCTAGCCGCTCAACGGCCAAGCCAATAAGTGGAGGCGAGCGCTTTCATTTAGAGCCCAGAGTTTCACGGTGAGCGGAAGAGCCGCAGGCCGTAGCGATTGTTATTCCTCACTGGAACAGACCGGCTAACCTGTTGATCGGACTGAAGCCGTTTCCGCTCAATAGGTGCGATAAATCGCTGTCCTCGTCCAACTTGCAACAACGTGCACCTCTGCCACCGTTAAGTGCAAACCCTTTACGATCGGCTCGGCCGAACACTAACAACGCTCTCGCAAGCAACAAACAGCCTCTAGCTCAAACTCTGCGTTACATAACTGGACTAACACTCCCCCAGCTCTCCAAACCCAAACAAACTAAATTGGTCATCCATGAGCACAAAGTATCTATGAGCAAACCTATTTAATTACCCCAAAGTAAATTGCGCCAAAAGGAGCCATTTGTTTATAAACAAATGGGTAGGTTAGCAATTGAGGGAAAGGACTAATAAAAGTGCACGAAGAGCTAATCTATGGACAGGCAGTGAACGCATTGAGGGAGGTCAATTTATATTCAGAGATAGGTAAAGCAGGGAGGTGCAGCAGACATGGAATGTGAGTGGCTCATTTGTTCATTTGGCCAAATGTCTCTGCAATGAAAATGGGCACAATTCATATCGTTGCGATCCACCACCTGATAGTCCACCTACAAAATTATTTGCCCAAAGATTGACGCGGGCATCAACTGGATCCTGTCTTTTCATGGTCTGACTCAGGAGCCGATTTTCCGAGTTCCTATGAGCCAACTAAATCGTGAACCAATCTCATGGCTCATGAGGTGGGTGCGCACTTTGCCTTTTGGACGAGTTTCTCGTTGTTCGATGATGACTGCTTTTAAGTTGGATCACAGATCATCCACAAGATATGACCCTCATCTCTACAAACTATTAGAGCAGATAAGAAGAGTATGAGATGCTCGCTGCTTACTCAACTCTACCTGGCGGTCCGAACTTTATGTTATTCGCTCCAAGCGTGACACGAGCGACAAGAAGACCCTGTCTATTCGTCTTCCTGCTCAGGATCGGGTTCTTGAGGTAAACTCGTGCTCATCGCCAATTCAATGGTAGTCCAATAGGGTGAGGTTGATTAGTCACTCATTGAAAGAGTGCCTTCTTGACTTCGCCTGACTGTGATATTTGTCTCCTCTTCAGATCGAATGCTTAAAGTGTAGATTCCTTCTATCGCAGCGAGCAGGCGATGAATTGTTTAGGGAGGTCGTCGGTAGACCAACGATCTCTCCACATCTCGAGTCAAAAATAACAACTCGATGTTCAGGTGACCAGAGGATAGTTGATATCGAACGAATTTGAAAGGATGGATCACCTTACAGATCGAGCAAAACTTTGAGACAATCAGCCGAATCGTACAAAGGGTCTCAGCGGAATTCATCACAGTTCTTTCGCCATCCTTTGTCTCCAAGTTTGTGCCTCCTCTGTAGCTTACACTGGTGAGCAACCGAGTTGAAGGCGTTGAACGCTGGCTTCTTCGAATCGTCATCTGGCAACTTGATGCAGTGCCCCTCTTCAAACCTCATGCTATCTCGATCAACTCCGCGGAAGATGAGAACGAATGAGTTCGGAGGGAGGGAGAGGTAAGCAAAGTTCAGGTAAGATGAGTCTAGCGAGTATCCAAGGACGGATCACAGAACAGCATCTGAATGGTCCCGAACCATCTGAATGGTTCGGGACAAGCTCTATACACTCCACCAAACCTCTGAAAAATTAACAGTCCCATGTAACGCGCGAATCACAAGTCCTAATCCTCGCGAGGAGTCATATAAACAGAATTGAGCAACCGCTCTTCCCTAGCAACCTCAGTGTTGTGTGGTTGTGATTTTAACTTGCCTCGAAGGCAGTGTCAATGAAGTGCTTGAACTCTAGTTTTGTCAGTGACACCAAACAATCGTGCGTCTTGTTGGCCGGATCTTGTAATGCAGCCATAATTTGCTTAGACAGACTCGCGATCTCGGGGTTTCTGATTGCCCGGCACAGTTGGCGCAACGCTTGCACAGCAGCCTCCTGCACCTTCATGTGCGAATCGCCAAGAACCTCAATCACCTTGGGCACTATGCTTGGTAAACAGAGCGACAGTTGTCTCGGCGCGCAGTGGCCCATGGAGGCCAAGAGCTGCACCGAGCCCACTTTCGTTCGCCACGCGTCCTGGTCGATGGCCTTCAACAACACGGGCAGAATCAGTCTCACACCTGTTGCACTCAGGCACTGCATTAGAGTTCGCGAGGTGTCTTCGGTGACCTCGCGCACCGCGTTCGCTGCATCGCCGTAGCAAACGAGCAAACTCGGCAGCAGCTGGTTGATGTAGGGTTCAAACAGTCTTCCCAGCATAAGCATGAACACTTCAATCCCAATCAGCGCTCCAATCTTCTTGTTCACCTTTGCGTCTTGGATTGCTTTCTTCATGAAGCCGCTTTGTTGCTTGATGGCCTGCATTCCTAAGCCCTTGGCGATTCCCGCAATTCCGTAGGCTGCGCCCTTCCGTTGGCCATAATCGGTACCATCGTACAGAGCTTTGGCGGGCTCCTTCAGCAAAGCCGTTGATAACTATTCTGGATTTGACTCAGATGTCTAGAATAAGACTTTTCAGATCTTCACCGGTAAAGTCCTTGTCCAAGAGATCCTCCAACTGAACTAAGCTCCGGACCAGAGTTCCCCCCTTGTAAATCAATAGGGATGGAACCCCTTTCTCCTTGAAATTCTCACTAAGGCCCGTAACACTAGCATCTATGGTCACGAATTTTGCATGTTTCAAATCTCTAGCAAGCTCGTCCAAAGATTTGTTCACATTAGCGCAGAATCTCGAATACTTCCGATAGATATGAGCGACGACCTGCACTGAGGGATTCTCCTTGTCGATCGCATCGAGAAGCTCTTGACCAGATCTGAGATGATAGACCAGCCCAAATTCTGGCAAGCCCCTATCAGCAGCATCAAGCCGTTTTTTGATCAGATCCTCTAGATAGGTGTCATCGTTCATGAGCTCTCGAAACTCTGCCTCCAGGGAATCAGGCTCTGTTTTGCTAAGGTTCTTCATAGTTCGTCTATGATCCTCCAATACGCCCTTGGGTCCGGTGTTGAACGAAACACCACGGTGACTCGATTGACCAGATTGGCTCTCAACGTCGGGTTTTCTGAATAATCCTCCATTATGTTTCACACTTGAGGTGTTTGACTCCCTGTCTCCACCCTCGTCCTCGCGAACGTCATCATCATCTGCCTCGCAATAATGGACTCGAGGGCCATCCAGTATCTTGTCCTCAATTGTCGACATCGCAATATTTATCAGCTTTCGAGGATTCAACTGTCCCGATCGCTACCCAAGTCACGAGATGACCCATTTGGACTTCGGCAAAGAATCGGTCTCGGAAGCAAGCAACTAATCATGTGCCAGGATTTGTTTTTATTTAGGGTGGAAAAGCTGTCTCACTGTGCGCCAGCTTTCCCATTCTAATTCGCTCAGTCGAGCAATGCGAACGCGCGATTCGCTTCGATGCCATGTGTTTAGATTTTCGAATTACAGCGATTCAGAGAAAGTTTTGCCACGAGATCATCGATTACTTCTCGATTACCTAACCATTAGCGTCTTCGTTCGCCTCAATTTGGTTGAGTTGCACTTTGCAGTGCAATATCTTAGCCACCCTTCAAGCAGTTCAAGTATAGACCCATTAGTATGCTGTCATCATTGAAGACATGAAGAATCTCCGAACAAGGCAGAACAGGTTCGCTGATTTCAAGCGAGATGTTGTCGGTTACTGTATCGATTCCGACAATAGAACAATTTACGCTCTCACTAGCGATCTATCTCTGATGAGAGTTTCGATGCATGAGACTCAAGCTCCTGCTCAAATAGTGACTCCAGATTGTCTCAAAAAACTTCTACAAACTAGTGAGGCAATAGGCCAATATGATGTCTTACTCGTCGAATACATCGTTGAAGGTGGAACTATTCTGGCCGCACTCAATAGCGGTCACATCCTTCGTATCGATCCTTCCACATCTTCCCATAGCAAATGTGTATATAAACACGACACCGAGCTATCCTCAGTTAAAATTTCTCCGGACCAGGCCTTGATCGCCGTGGCAGACGAAGATAGTAACATATTCGTCATGTCCATTGATTGTGTAGTGGCCTTTAGTTCTAATGCCCTAAAACAGAACGAAAGTTTGCACAAACCAGTCGGAGTAGGCTGGGGCTCAAAGGAGACCCAGTTCTTCGGTCTCGACGGCCGGCCTTCAAAAGAGAGCCAGGCAACCGAGCTTCCATCCCTAAGTGACGAGGATATAGAGAGCTCACGACTTATCGAATCAAGCAACGTTTTCGAAAAGTTTCGTCATAGAAAGAATCTCAGCACCACCATTGATTGGCGGGCTGATGGACAATTCATTGCCACGCTAACATTCCTTCCAAGTGTCGGGAAACACTCTCTGAAAGTTTGGAACAGGAACTTAGAGCTACAATACATGAGTGAGGAGCTCCAGTTGATCGAATGTGGTATTCTAACCTGGATTCCAGATGGAAGATTCATCTGTTGTGTCCAAAGAAGAGATCAACAGGTAAACGAGATTGCTTTGTTCGAAAAGAATGGTATGATCCATAAACGAATCACCTTGCCAACAATGATACGCCATCTCTACGTTAATGATCTAGCTTGGTCTTCAGATTCAAAAATTTTAGCTATATTTGTTAATCAATTTGTGATAGTGGATAATCGGGTAGAAAGTCGACCAATATTGCTGTTATATACTGTACAGAACTTCCAATATTACCTAAAATATTCGACGTCTTTAGAAAGAGATTGTGATTATACTATGAGCTGGGATCCAATCCACATCAAGAGGCTTCATGTGCTGTCAACAAGGGGCTCTTATAGGGAGTACGATTGTTGCTTCGAAGTCACTCATTGCGATCAAAACTCCACGGTCGCTGTCATTGATGCGAACAAGCTCCTAATCACCCCAATGAGCCTTTGCTGCATACCCCCACCGTTTGCGGCTTTAGTTCTTGAGTTGGATTGTCTTATACATACATTGGCAATTAATCCGAAACTCGCCACAAACATGTTCATAATTACCCAAAATAACAAACTACTCATAACTGGCTTGAGGCCAGAAGCAAATGACCACGAGATCTCGTTCAAACTCGAGCTCGTCAACCCTAATGCTCGAGAACTTCAAAACGGTATTCAAAGGGTCTGCGCATTTGGTCTACCAGATGCTCAAACATATCAAAACCTTACACCAATGGACAACGCGTCCCTCGTGGCGACTAGACATATGCTGGATGGCTCAAACATTGATCTCATCCAGTTAGATCAGAAACAGAATGAAATATCGGTGACAACTTTGCTTACGACATCCAAAAATCGTGTAATTCATGTTTCTCGATTTCACGGATGTGAACTAAGAGCTCTACATCTGGTCCTCGACGATAGCTCACATCAGTTGATGAGCATGGAGGATTACTCGACAGTTCATAAATTTCACTTTCAACCTGAAGTGATGAGATTCACCCACATTTTTACTGACTTAAAATCTATTGTAGTCAACGGCCAGGCCTCTCTCGTCTCGCTTGATCAAGATGCAACACTAAGGTTCAACGAGTTTGTATTAAGCAGCTCCTGTACATCGTTCCGAGTTAGCGATAGCTATCTCATCTATACCACAGTTGATGATTACCTACACTTCATATTACTGAGCAAAATTGTAACGAAATCTCCGGATGAAAATGTCGTTTCATGGTTTCAGCCAATAGAGAGCGGAGGTACACTCATTGTTACATCTGAAATCGACTCGAAAGTCATCCTCCAGATGCCTAGAGGCAATCTAGAAATTCTGCATCCTCGTGTCCTAGTGCTGTCAGCGGTAACAAATCTCTTGGATATGGAAAATTATGTTGAGGCTGTCAAATTATCAAGACGGAACCGCCTAAACATGAACTTCATAGCAGACTACTTGTTACGTCTATTTGATGATGTAATCCTACTGAATGATTTTGCCAACTATATAGCGAGCTACGATCCGGCTTTACTTGGTTTATTCATAGCAGAATTGGACGATAGCGATTCAATCGCTACTCGCTATAGGGACATCATCAAACATATACCTGCTAGAAGAGCCAATTTAACCTGCAACACTCATAAGATTCCCGACAAAGTCAACAGAATTTGTTCCCTGATAACCTTACCCGACGAGACCTCATACCTGCAACCAAAACTTCTATGTTTGATCAAGATGAAGCCTAAGAGGGTATGTGAGGCTTTGGAACTCATCCACAAATTAGATAAGACTCAACAGATTGAGTCCCTTAAATTCATGTTGTACTTTCTGGACATCGACCAGTTGTTTCTCGATGCACTATGTACTTACAACACTGATATCGCCCTAATGGTGGCTAGCGTGTCTAACAAAGATCCTAAGGAATACCTCGCCTTACTGGACGAATTCAACAGCTCAGGAGAGAATAGTTTGCGCAAGTACAAAATGGATTTGCACGTCAAACGTTATGATAGGGCTTTTGATAATTTGATAGATTACTTGCCAGTCTCTGCTGACCGGTCGTCGATGGAGAAGGAACTTGTCGAATTGGTAATCTCTAAGAGGATATACAAGCATGCTCTAACAAATCTTGCGAAAAGTCCGGACAGCTTTTTAGCTGAAATCAGAGAGATCATCTGGTCGAAGTACGCTGATTATCTTCTTGAAAAAAGGTGCTATATCGAAGCAGGTTTAGCATATTCGAAGGCGAATCGATTGAGGCCTAGTGCAAAGCACTTGGCTGCTGCTTTGAAGTGTTTTCTCATGAAAGATGATTGGGAGAAGGCCATAGCAATGTTAAGTCGAGACTCAACAGTTGAAGATTCATTTAAAAACCAACACTTCAAGGCCATATCCTCCTACTTGTTCGAGAGAGGCAAGTGCTACGAAGCTCTCTTCGTCGCACAACTTTTCGAACATGGACTTCCTGTGGTATTCGTCGACCAGTTGTCTGGTCTCAACTGGTCTCTTACCGAATGCATTAGTGAAAAGTCGAGCAAGGAGCTGGTTCGACAAACAATCTCAATCCATGTTCTCACATCTGCTCTTGCGAACCAAGTTGCTATCGCTTCAGATCTCAAGAGAACCAGAGAGCAGTTTGATAGATTGAAACAGTTGATTGTTGCATTCTTTACCAACAAGCTCTCAAATTCTCAAAGAGGCACCAAGTACCCATTCGAATCCGATAACCTTTCCTCGATTGATGGAAGTGAAGTCTCTTCATCAGCATCTGAAATTGGCGTGGTACGTGGTGTAGCTCGGTCAGGTGTATCGTCAATAAAGACGAGAAAATCCTCTCAATCAAATAAATCACAGGCACCAAAAGGAAAAAGAGTCAACCTCAAGCCAGATAGTAGGCATGAGGATCTTGCTCTTATTCTAGAGCTCAAGAAATTCGTTTGTCAACAAAGAAAGAACCATGAAGACGGAATGCATCTAGCAGCGGCACTGTTTGAATACTGTCCATTGCTCACCGCCGTTGAGAATATACGTAAGATCAATAGCCTGCTAACTGAAAGACTGGAACTCTCGAGGGAAATACTGAGTTCTCTTTGGCCCGCGGGGCCTCATTTCGAACAAAGCCACTCACTCTATCGGAGATTTGCTGATGTTCTATCCTCGTCAGATGGAACATACGAAAATGTTGATTTCGAGGTACTTTTGAGACCGGAATTGCCGAGTAACCTAGTCTACTTCGAATTTTGAAAGTGTCGAGGCAGCGAGAAGAATCAAGAAGCCTGGTGTTGTGATTGTTACAGAAGCTGTTGGTTAGTTTTTTATTTGAGGTTCAGTCGCAGCCTGCTTCATCTTGGCAATCAGGTCCAAGTTGATTAAGAAGACAAATCTCAAGCCATCGATTTCAACTACTGAGTTATTATGTATCACGGTGCAGTTGCCGTCGCAGAGGACTGGCTGAGAATCCACATAAAAGGGTCGTTTACCAGTGTTCACAATAATGAATTCCCCGTTGGCTTGCAACTCAATCATTCCTTGTCTTCTGCTGATTTTTTTGGCGGGACCCTCTAAACTAAGATCTACATCCACGGTTGAATCTTTTGTGCATCGTCCGAAGGTTATCTGCCTTAGGATCATGAGGTATCTCATGTGTCTGCCTCTTAAAACGGCAAGATTGGAGTTGCTATCATCGAAGTCCGATTGGGAGGTGCCTCGCATGGTGTCAACAAGAGCCTGCCACTTTGGAATTTCATTCTCGAGTTTTCTTATCTCTCTCTTGACTCGCCTGGCATTGATCATCAATTCTTGATGAACTGGATCCTCCTTCAATTTTGATGCTACAGATTGACCATCGAAGTTTGTAGCAATGTACTCTGACAAAGTGTTAAGAATATCCCTATCAACGGTTTCTTCAACTTCGATGAAAGTCGGCAACTCCTCCCTCCTTGGTTGAATCGTTCTACCATTTATTACAATGGGTATGAGATTATAATAGCGCATGGACATCCAGTGCAGCTTTAGAAGTTTTTCCGTTCGGAAGGGTAGAAAAACATGGTGGTTCTGATCAAGGAGTTGCTTAAACGAGTCTAGGTCTGGCAATGGTCGTCCTGGTGTCACCGATATGGTCTTGAGTAACTCCTCTTCTTCTTTGGAGAACAATGTATTTGCATGAATTTGGGCAACTATATCTGGTGTAAGCTGTCTCATTGCAGCCATAGCCACCCTCTGAATGGGCGCACAGTACAATAGAGCGTACCACCTATCCTCGATCTCTTGCAATGAGAACTTGCAAGAGAATTTGACACCTTTGTAGACGGCAAATAGGTCGTTAACCTGCTGAACAGCTAGGATCAAGGCTAAATCGTCGGCTGGCTTCCACCGTCCGAGCTCTCTCATTGCATTGTCTCTTGCATTTTTGAGCCGCCTACGTTTCTGCTTCTTGGGAACTTCGGTTTGAGTCACGGGACTAGGGATCGGGTGGTCCGGTTCATCTTCGAATCGTGCCGGAGCGCGGGTGTTGCGCTTGCTCCTGGTGATGGCTAAACTCATGATAAAGGCTTAGGTACGTATTGTTGTGGTCATATCAGATGTAAATATTCCTTAGGGAAATTATGTACGAGGATGGGTCAGAGATCCACATTTTGTAAGACATCACCAAATGTGATTATTTTGGAAAAATTCATCATCATATTACGCATGCGTACTTTCAAAATTTTGGCGCGTTTGATACCCGCGTTTTCAAAAATTGTATTTATTTTTGGCTTTGAGTTTCGCAGTTCGTAGATCATTGTTCGTTGATCATTTCGCTGGCTCCTGCATGAGCTGAATGCAATCGGTTTAAACCCTGAAACCAAGATCTAGCAAGCTTAATCCATCGATACTAAATGGATTCTAATTCCTTGCATAACATACTATAACAATCATGACAAATAATAGCACCACAATGTTTCTCGCAGAAACTAAACTTTTGAACGAGGACTTTCTCGAGTCCCTACGTAAATACAACGAAGATTTTCCCGGCGGCGATCTAAGCACGCATTTCCAAAGTTACATCGCCAAGATCGACGCCATCCGGAAAGTCCACCCTGGACAGCGTCTGACAATGCCATCGATAACTGAGACACAGTTTCCCACTCTTAAGGTGGTAGAGGATGAGTTGAAGGCGCTGACGACTCGGAATTCGAAACAAAAGAGTAAGCACTACATCAGCTGGCACGAATACTTCATGTCTGTGGCACAATTAGCGGCAAGACGTTCGAAGGATCCCTCAACCCAGGTCGGCGCATGTATCGTAAATGTGCAGAATAAAATAGTTGCCACCGGATACAACGGCATGCCGAACAGAGTTAGCGATGACCTGGTGCCTTGGGAGAAAGAAGGTCCTTTCCTGGAGACCAAATATGCTTATGTTGTCCATGCTGAATTGAATGCCATCTTGAACTGCATTCTAACTGATCAAACAGGTTGCCGACTTTATGTGTCGTTATTTCCGTGCAACGAATGCGCCAAAGCAATCATACAATCGGGAATACGACATGTAATTTTCCTGTCGGACAAACATAAAGCTAAGGAGTCGACTGAGGCCGCCAAAAAGATGTTCCAAATGGCTGGCATTTCATACGAACAGTATTCAGCTCTAACTGATAAATAGACCTGTTGAGTGGCAGCTGAAGAACGACCATAGTTGAGATAACATAAAATCAACAATATGTAGAAGAAGTTGATAAAATTGAACTGGATACCCTGAATTCGTCGTATATTTTAGGTCACAATAGTATCATGTTGGTATAATAAAGTTTCCCATACGATCTCTCATGGGCGAACTGATGTAATCTGAAGGTAGAGGTGCGTTTTCAGGAGTTTAACTAGTCTAAAAGCGGGTTCACAGTGTTCGTGAGGTGATGACAACACTCCTAAATCCTCCTTACATGAGATTCATCCTCCTGATTGCCGAGTCTCCTATTTCACCTCCCCAGATGTTAGCCTCTACATGACAAACTTTTGTTGGCTGGAAATGCCCATGTAGCAGAGAAAGACTACACTTGACTGTGCATCGCATCATACTAATCTCAAGATCATGATATCGTGATGTTACCCGTCCAACGGCCAGTTACTCTAGCCATTGTTACTTTACCTGGCGCGCCCTAGTGTTGTATGGTAGGCACGTATATATGGCAACCGAACGAATGCTAGATACGTTTCTGGGCTATCAGCCCCTGAAAACGAAGCTAGGGTGATTCTGTTCCATCTTTACAACCGAGCTCCAGTGATGCGCTGCCAGAGAAGACGGAGTGCCCAGCTTGAATTTACTGCTCAAGGTGTAGGTTTAGCTGGGCAATTTTTAAAAATCTTCAACATTAGCGACCTGCCGTTCAATTAGCCGAAGCACTGGCTCGCGTAATTGGTTAGTCTACTTTCCAACTAAAAGGGCCGCTTAACTATCTCGGGCAAGACCGTGTCTCACCCCAATCCTTCATTGATCAGCGTGTGATGCTCTGAGATTTTATGCACCAACAACCGTGACAGCCTGACCTGAGCCTTCATCTGTGCCCGTTGGCAGACAGTTGCTTGGATGGCACCTTAGCGTATGAGCCAAACTGCCTTAGTTTGAAAGCTTCAGCTAAAGTCGAAGTCTAAAATACCATCGGATAGAGGAACAACAATCGCATTGATCTGAATGCAAATCAGCGTCAGGCCTTGATTGAAATTTTAAGTGCATTCTAAGATTAGCCAACGACACTATGATACCCAAAAGCCGATCTAGCAGCGTCAACCATAGGAACGGCTTCTGGGGAGTGTTTTCAGTTTCAATGAAGCCTCTAGCTAGCTAAGCTAACTTGGCCGAGACATCTTGCAAGCGGTCAAGCTACTAAGTGAATGGAAATGAGATGCCGATTGTGGAGCTGGTTCGTTCGGTATGGAGATGAAGATTTTACGCTATTCTAGCATTCGAAAGCTCGCAAGCTGTGGGATAGCAAGGGCTAAGTCAATCGGACTGACAGTCACTCAACACTGAACAAGGACGAAGCTTGGTCTTCGTTCAGGTTGACCGTTCAAATTTGTTCCCCTTCTACTCGCAGCTAAGATGGAAACAAACCACTCTCTTTCATCCTGTCGAGATCCGAAAGTTGAAAGCGTTTGCTTGCACCAGCATCGGCCGCTCGCAGGCCATGAGGGCGAAAATCCGACATCGAAAGATCTGATTGATAAAGAAAGAAAGAATGAACCAAACAGGGGAAGGCAGCTAGACGAAGACAGAGCCTCGATCTGGATGCCGCCTCTCTCTCGTTCTCTGTTCGCCGGAGCCAATGGGCCAATGGAAGGCTCGGCCGGCCTGCCAGCCAGCCAGCCGGTGACCAGCCCCTCGGCTAGCTTGTCCGTGCGTCCGCCCGTTTGTGCCTTTTTTATTGCAAGCCAAAGAAGCCAGAGGGTCGAGAGTGGCGCCAGCAGTGATGTTTGTGTGCCTCTGTGAGTCTACCTGCCTATCCACAGGCGAGCTGTGTGAGAGAGGGCGATGCCGTTAGCCTGCCCATCCGAGCAAACATCAGAATGGGTTGGGGGCTGCATCAATCCAGTCATGCATCCAGCGCTCTCTGTCCACGGCGGCCCTGCAAGTGCTGACCCGCAAGTCCTCGTATGGTTGAATTTGAACATGAGGGATCTATTTCAAGTCTATGCAATAATACTTTATTAGTGGCTTGTTGCTTCGCGACACAGCGGTCAGTCAAGATCAGTGAGCTGGCCGGTCAGTGACGGCGCCACAACTGGCCGCAGGTGAGCAAGCTAGAGCGGCAAGCTGGCTCCACCTGATCCGACATGGATTCGCACAATGTGCTCGGCCGAGTCATCTACACCATGTGAAGTGCGCGATGATTTCTCTCCCTCTCTCTCTCTCTCTCTCTCTCTACTTTGCCCGCTACCTCTCTCTCTCCGCCAGTGGCCGTGAGCAACCTGAGAGTGGCCGACGACAGATGGTGGCAAAGTGAAATCGGTTGGTGGCGGCGCTCCTCTTTGCAGTTGGGCCAGCCGAGGAAAACTAACATCCACTCGGAATGGACTTGTTCGGCGAAAGCTGGCAAGCATTCTCTTCTCCTGAACTTCTGCGCAACCATGCAGGTAATCGCGCCGAGCGAGCAACAAGTGTAAGCGCAAGCGGCTCTCTGCGACTCTAAAACAGTCGTGTCCAGCTAGCTTGGCTGATGGGTAAGTCGCTTGGAAGCGACAACTACGCCTATGACGGCTTGCGGCCGGCAATTCGCTGAAAAAATTTGCCGAGCTCTTGGCTGCAAACAAATGGGCGGTTGCGCCGCTACAAACATCTTGGCCGCCGAGGCTCAGATATGTTGAGTATTGAAAACGATGAGGATGACGACAGCGGCAGCGGCAGCAGCAGCAGCAGTGACGGCAACGACAACAACAACAACGGCAGCTGGAACGAGAGTAACGGCAACAAGGAATAAGGTAGACTGGTAAATGGAATTATAGTTCACCGACGGGACGAGAGATAGAGTTTTTAGTCCCTGTTGCTGCGCTGAGGCAGTGCGGCGGCGGCAGTGGCAGTGGCAGCGCCATTTGCAACAACAACAACAACAACAACAACAACACTAGCCAATAGGCAATGGGAGATGGAAGCAAACATGCGCACATGAGCCCGATGCTGGAAAGTTGATGCTCTGGGACAGGTGCAATCTGAAAGGCCTGC